>ULYM01044132.1_pt1 | contig 24338 bp, 16 predicted proteins | sample 1962141 | NCBI WGS metagenome assembly ULYM01 (sample SAMEA4835862, study PRJEB28245) | human gut metagenome | biome: gut microbiome; material: fecal sample | place: Denmark | collected 2008
CCCGAGCTACGCCGCCGACTGGGAACTGACGTTCAGGCCATGTTCGACAGCGACCCTGCCGCCAAGAGCCGCGAAGAGGTTATACTCTGTTACCCGTCGCTGGTGGCAATGATTCACTATCGGTTGGCGCACGAGTTGTTACTTCTGGAAGTACCTATCCTGCCCCGCCTCATCATGGAAGCAGCGCATTCCACCACTGGTATCGATATTCATCCGGGAGCACAAATCGGAGATTATTTCAGCATCGACCATGGTACTGGAGTGGTGATTGGAGAAACTTGTATCATAGGTAATCACGTCCGTATTTATCAGGGCGTAACATTAGGAGCCAAAAGCATCAAGTTCGATGCCGATGGAAATGTCATCAATGAACCACGCCACCCTATTCTAGAAGATGACGTGGTTGTATATTCCAACTCGTCTATCTTAGGACGCGTCCGCATCGGGCATGACAGCGTGATAGGTGGTAACATCTGGCAGACTACCGATGTTCCGCCAAAATCGCGCGTACTGCAAAGCAGAGCTACCGTAGAGAAGGAGTAAGTTATTCGCTTACAACAAAACAACAAGTCACGGTTATCATAGACATTAGTTTATTGATAGCCGTGACTTATTTTTCATTATTATGCTCCATCCAAATCTCTTCGGCAAGATATTTATCACTTCGGCAATGAAGGTCGGCAACACCATCTTCAAGAAGAGGCAGAAGAGGCGAGTTATAGAATATATCCATCGCTTCTTCAAGGCTCACAGAATACATATTGCTTATTTCATTAATGATGCGAGCATATTTTGCTTCCAATATGGCATGGAAAGCTTCATCGTGATTGGTATTCATAAGCGTTGAGAACTTTTATAGGTTAAACATTCATCAAGCACTCTTTGTGTACGAATGCAAATCTGATTATTGGGTTCCTCAAAAATTAAGCGACGAAGGCACTCTTCCTTGTTTATCTCTCCAGCATAATATAGGTCTACTGTACGGAAAACCTTGTCGTTGGCAATACCACCTATTACAACATCATAGTCGCCAACGGTTCTACCGGCACGGCATTCAGTCACAAAATCAAGCCATGCTTCATCGTAATGTTTAAACTCAATAACTTTCCACGCAGTGATGTCGTCTGCCAACTCATAGATATTAAGAATGGCGTCTTTACCACGACGAATAAATCGGTCACCATACTTTTGGGCTTGATTAAGCATGGTGGTAACATAAAATCCTGAGCCAAAATCCAGAAAGTCACGACTATGTGCTATATCAGGATTCTCTACAATTACTGGTGATGTATGATATACTTTCATTATGCCAACACTCCTTTCTCCCTCATATAATCTATGAGGTCTTCCATCAGGTACTCTTTTCCAAAAGTATGAAGCACGTCATAGCTTGGCACTATGTATTCGGTCAGGATTCCAGATTTCTTGAGCCTGCGATACACCTCTCCAGCCGATAAACCAAGACGACGCGAAAGATTACCGATGCAGTATGTTACAAAATCTACGTTGTTGAAGTTCATATCTGGTTGCTTTATTTGCAAATTTACTAAATTCAACCGATATCAAGACAAGGCAACCACAATAATATCTTATTCTATTACGCTAATGAGCCGAACTTTTTACTCCACCCCCCTGCGCACATCTTTCGGTGTTATGCCATACATTTTACGGAATGCGTGGTAGAAGCTAGAGGTATGCTCAAAGCCGCAGAGAAGTGATATTTCGTCTATGCTTAGCTTGGGGGCAGTCTCTAGCAGATTACGCGCACGCTTCATCTTTATTTTCAGCATGAACGAGGCTGGCGAACAACCGGTAAGGGCTACTATCTTGCGGTGGAACTGACGAGAGCTCATGCATAAACGCTCGGACAGAGTGTTTACATTGAGTTCTTGCTTTTCCAGCAATACGTAGATATTGTCTACGGTCTTGGCAAGGAAACGACGCTCGGCATCGGTGAGCTGTACTTCCTCATCGTCTTTATTATCGGCATCGGCACTGATGCCTTCTTTACCGAACTTATCGCGAAGCGCACGCTGACGGTCGAGAAGACGCTCTACACGTGTGCGAAGCTCGTCTACATTAAATGGCTTAGACAGATAAGCATCGGCTCCCGCCTCAATACCTTCTACACGCTCTTGTTCAGAAACCTTTGCCGTTACCACGATAATGGGGATATGATTTACTACCTCGTCGGCTCTAACACGGCGACATAATTCCAAGCCGTCCATGCCGGGCATCATAAGGTCGGTGATAATCAGGTCGGGCACAAGGTCGATGGCTCTTTGCAGTCCTTCCTCGCCATTAGCGGCGTATGCCACAGAATAGTGGTCGGACAGCAGGCCACCTATGTACAAAGCAATGTCGCGGTTGTCTTCTATTACTAACACCATGCATTGATTTACCGGTCCGTCGCTATCTACAGGTGCCTTGACTTCTTCGGGCAGAATAGGCGCATTGTATACCACAGCCTCGCCCCACTTGTTCTGGCACTCGTTTTTCATAGGTATTTCTATGTAGAAAGTAGTTCCTTTACCTACCTGACTCTCTACGCTTATCTTGCCTTCTACCAGGTCTATTATCTGCTTTACCAATGCCAGACCTACACCCGTACCTATGCCCTTCGATTCTGTTTCGCCTTGAAAGAATGGCTTGAATACATTGGCTGCAGTCTCCTCGTCCATACCCTCTCCAGTATCGCTTACCTCTACATGCATGATATTATCGGCATGCCACATCGTTACGTTTATCTTACCATAATCGGGCGTAAACTTCAGGGCGTTCGATATAAGATTATTGAATACCTTGCTTACATAGTCGGGCACAAAGTCCATCGTTATGGGTTCTTTGATATACAGCTGCAGGTCGATATTCTTTTTACGGGCATATTCGCGATATGTATCTACCAGCATAGATACATAGGTGGTGATACTGCCATTTCGCCAATCTAAATTGCCCACCTGCGATTTTATCTTCGAGATATCGAGCAGCTGATTGATAAGCGTAAGCAGTCCCCTGCCCTGTCGTTCTATGGTCTTGGCACGTTCCTTCACCTCGTCACTGCTATCATTCTGCATGTCCTGACTCAATCCTAAAATTACGGTGAGAGGGGTTCTAAACTCGTGAGTGATATTGGTAAAAAACGCCTCGCGCATCTTGGCTATACGCTTAAGGTTCTGATGATTGCGTCTATGTATGCGCTGTATATAGAAGAAGGTAATAAGTGCACCTATAAGTATAACCACCACGACGCTGAATACTATACTGCTGAAAAAACGAGCCGAGCGTTCGCTTTCAAGTACAAGATGCGCCTCGTTCATCAATCTGGCCTGATTAGTACGTTCTATGGTGAGTCCGGCATTCTGAATGCGGTTCATCTTCTCTATATCTATCACACTATCTCGCATGGCAGTAGCCTTTTCGTGCTGCGCCAGTGCCATTTTACAATCGCCCTTGCGCTTATAGTAGTTATAATATAATGTGTAGATTTCTTCAAGATGCTCGTTCGATTTTATTTCATCCGCTATCTGTTTTGCCCTATCCAGATACTGCAGTGCCTTGTTGTCTTGGTTTATCGCCAGATTAACTCCCGCCAAGGCGATAAGCATGTTAAGCGCATGCCACTCGTCGTCCGAAGCCTCCATCAGTTTATAGGCAGCCTCGTATTCTTCCATAGCCTTGTCGTAGCGGTGTTCTTGCTCGTACATAGCCCCGAAATAGGTATGGCAAAGTGAAATTCCGAGCGTATTTTTGGCGCGTTGATTAAACTCCATCGACTTACGGAAGTACACCCATGCCGAGTCCGACAAGCCGCGAGAACGGTATATAGAGCCTAAGTTAGCGTAGTTAATGGCCTGCCCTACATCGCTTTTCAGTTGTCGTTCGCCCGCCAACGCCATCCTAAAGGCACTATCGGCACGTGCATAGTTGCGTAAAGTAAGGTAGATATTTCCAAGTCCGTTTAGCGATACTACTTTGTTTTTTCTAGCCGTAAACGATGTATCAGTGCTTTCCATACATATTGCGTAGGCGCGGTAGTGATAGTCTTGCGCCACATCCAGCACTCCCATGCGCCGGTAGTCGGTACCTATATTGTTCAGTGCCTGCACCGTCTCCAGCGTGTCGCCTATGGCTTCCGCTTGCTTCAGCCCCTCGCTATGCCAACGCAGCGCATCGTCAAACTGGCTATCGTTACGCATCAGCTTACCCATCTCTTTATAAGCTATGACGCTGCCCAGTATATTCCCTTCTTTCTCCATGCGCTTTTGCAGCACTATGAGTGTATCAATATTACGTTTTGATGAAATGGCAGATTCTAAAGCCTTGCGCTCGGCTTGCGATAGCTTTACCGGTTTTCGTCCGCACGAAGCTATCAGTAGGCATATAATAAAAAACCAAAGAATAGTAACGTTGTTGTATCGTAAATCGCCCATTGTATTTATATAACTTAATGTTTTCAATATCAGATATTAGGTCTCATTTGTAAAGATAAGGAATTCATTTTAAAACCAAACGTTTTTTCTGATTTTTTGAGAACATTTTTATTGGGGCTACAGCGCATTCTTAGAGGGGTAAAAACCATCGCGATAATTGATTTGAAACATTGCGATGGTTAAACTAAAACAATGCGATATGCAACTTGAACCATCGCATTGTTTTTCCGTGGGTTGGGCAAAAGTTTCTTTGTATGCGAATTTCACTTATAGAATATCTCTATTCTACTATTGTCAAACTATCTGTCGGCTGAACGGTCAGGCTGTCTTTTCTGATAATCAAATCGTATGCGGGACCGGTGATTTCCACGTTAGGAACAAAAGATTCGGCTTGTTCTTCTGTCATCATGCCCTTGGCTGCCAGGCGACGGGCAAGGATACGGAAGTAGCCTTCCTGATTGTCGCGCAGGGTACCGTCAGCGTTAAACGACCAATAGAAATGCTTGGGTCTTGGTATTACCGATGCCATAAAGATGGCTTCTTGTGCGGTTAGTTCGGATGGTTCTTTCTTAAAATAGAAGTGCGACGCTTCGGCTGCACCATATACCATCGGTCCCCATTCGGCTATATTGAGGTACACCTCGTACATTCGCTCTTTCGATGTAAGGTGCTGATTTTCTATCAGCCACACTATCAGTGCTTCCTCCAGCTTTCGGGCTATGTTTTTATGCTTATTGAGGAAGACGTTCTTTACCAGCTGCATGGTGATGCTGCTTCCTCCACGTGCAAAACGTCCCACCTGAAGGTCGTATGCCAAGGCTTCTTGTATAGCCCCTGGATAGAAGCCTTGGTGATAGAAGAAACTGCCGTCTTCAGACTGCATCACTGCCATCTGAAGCAATGGCGATATACGGTCGAGTGGACGGAAGGACGGGTTTGACGGACCTATCATAAAGGTACGCACGGGGCGGTCGCCATCGTAGGCGGTGTATTCAAACTCATCGTTCATGCGGGTAAGGTCGCTACTGCCCAGACTGTTCAAACGGAAGTGGTGTCCGCGTAAATCGGACGAGAACTTGAGGCTGTCCAACTGATTGAAATCGGCATCAAGAATGAAGTCGTAACTCAACTCGCCATTGGCTTCTATGCCCTGCAGATGACGGAACAAGCCCGATGGCAATGAGGCGAACAATCGCTGCGCCGGGAAAGGAGGACAGTGCACGGAGGCGATGAAGCGCCATTTACCCGAATTCTGTGCCGACAGATACGGATGAAGTTTAAGCTGGTTAAAGGTGAGGCACGACAGGCTATCAAGCTCTATGCCATCTTTACGCACATACAGAGTATAATCTAGCTCGCCCTGATTAAGGTCGATAGTATCGGGCGACAATGCCGTATGGAATACCTTCACGCCTTTCACCATAGCATCGCCAGTCAATGTCAGCACTCCATCTGGTTCGGGCTTCTGATTCAGGCTGAAACATATGGTATCGAATCCTACAAACGCGTTGTAATGAGGACGAATGTACGGAATTACTATGCGTCGTCCATCGTGAGCTGATGCCATGCGTACATCCAGCTGCTTCTCGCCACAATCTATCTTTCCGCTTACCGACCAGTCGTTGCTTAAATCGCCCTCGGATACATGAATAACAGCATCGAAACTGTTATCGCTGATAACCATATCGGGCAAGAAGAAGCGTGTTTGCAAGGTATCGCGCTGACCTATCACGGTGAGGTTTTGCAGATGGGCATCCTCTGGCAATAAGCGGAACAGCAATGCCAGCGACTTCTTTACGCGTGCCGCATAGTCTAGGCTTTGCTCTTGCATGGATTCTGAAATACGTGACTGAGCCTCATCGGTATCGGCTGTCTTGCGAAACAGGAATTCGTAATTTGAACATCCTTTCTGTTTTATGAAAGTAAGGCGCATTCCGTCTACATCTACATTGCCAACAGATATGTTTCCGCCTAGCAGCGGAAGCAAGTCGAGGCTGACTTCTATACGCTTCAGCGTAAGCAACGTATCTTTATCGTGAGGCACTACGGTAAGTCCGTCAAGGCGGATATTGCCTATAGACGACATAGACAAGTTGGAGTATGCGATGTGCATATTGTACCGACTAGAAAGAGATGCTATCTTATCGGCAGCTACAGAACGTAGCAGAACATTACGAAAAAGGAATAGTCCCGCTCCTACTATAATGAGAAACGAGACCAATCCGTATATAATCCGTCTAATGTATCTTAGTTTCATATATTTAGCAGATTGATATCTACTGCAAAGATAATGCAAATAGAATGCAGAATATCAAGCTTGCTTGAATATTATGCTGAGATGCAGCTTATCTTCTTCAAAGATAATGCAAATAGACTTAAGCATTATTGAATGTTTTGTTAAGAATTACAATGAACGCTGAAAACTTGGTGCACCGCCATTGCGCTGACCGTCTGGATTTCCACGTCGTACAGACGATCTGCCTCTCTGTTCACCACCCGAAGAACGGCTATTGCCTCTGTCCGGACGGATGCTGCTACCCGAACGGTCGTTACGCTTATTATCTGGGCGACTAAAGTTAGGTCGGTCATTACGGCTATTTCCAGGGCGACTCATTTCGGGTCTATCATTGCGATTGTTGCCGGGGCGCATGCTACTGCCCGGACGGTCGTTACGCTTATTGTCATGACGACCGAAATTCGGTCTGTCATTACGGTTATTTCCCGGACGACTCATCTCTGGACGATAGTTTTCTTTATTAGGACGGCCCCAATTAGGACGGTCGTTTCTGCTATTTCCGGGGCGACCCATTTCAGGACGCATACTGCTACCCGGACGATCAAAGTTAGGACGGTCATGACGATTATTACCTGGGCGGTCAAAGTTTGGGCGATCATGACGACCATTACCCGGACGACCCATTTCGGGACGAGAATTGACTACCGGTATAAAGTGATAACCCGAACCAACTGACGGACGATGCGGACCTCCAGGACGCGGACCGAAATCATGTTTTCTGTACTCGTGACAGCATTGGTAATCGCCTCTATACACCGGGTGGTGATAACGTTTTTTATAATGACGTTTATAGTAACTAGCGCCATGCCAGTGACCTCTGCCATGACCGCCACAATAGGTTAGATAATGTACTGGGCGATGGTAATAGAAATAACTTCTATCTGAGTAACGCTGGTAAATACGCAGATAGCACAAGTTATCTAAAGCGTAAAACGGACGGAAGAAATAATCGAGTGCCATAAAACGAGTATATTCGGCATTCGACAGAATCCATCTAAGATCGTCATTACGTTCGTCAAGGTAACGGTAATAGCGGTCGAGCGCATAAGCCTCTTCGCGTGCCACTGCTGCCAGATAAGGATCTACACTGTTGAAGAAATCGTAGTTAACCTCATACAAATCATTATATTGATTAGTATTCAAGTTTAGTTCGAACGCCATACGGTCGGTAAGGAAACGGGCATTGATGCGTATATCCTCTAACCCGATAGCCGAAGCCGGCATAGCCATGCTTATTAGAGCTATCACCATCAGTAAAAGTTGCTTTCTTGCCTTCATAATCGTATTGTTTTTAGTTTCTTGTATCGTTTTAATTTCTTTGATACAAAAATAGGAGGATAAAAATCCTCCTACAACAGAATGTTCCCAATAGTAAATAGGGAAAAGCCTATTTATGATAGGGAAAAGCATCAAGCCAACCGTATCTTGCCTTCTTCAAGCACCACGAGACGCTTCTTATAAAGGTCGCCTACTGCCTTCTTGAAGGTTTTCTTGCTTACGCCAAAAGTGTCGTATATCAAATCGGCTTCCGACTTATCGTTGATAGTGGTAACTCCGCCGTTGTCTTTAATAAACTGCAGCAGTCGCTCAGAGAAGTCGTCTACCTTCTTTGCACCTTCCTTCTGAAGCTCAAGGTCTATTTTACCATCTTCGCGCACCAACTTTACGTATGCCTGCAAATGATCGCCCGGAGCTATCTGGCGGAACACCTCGTTGCGATACAGCATACCGCTGAATGCGTTCTCTACTATAACCTTATATCCCAAATCAGTCTTCTGCCATACCATTACATCTACTTCATCGCCCTTCTGATACTGAGGCATCTCTTTAGACAGATAGTGTTCTACCTTGGCCGAAGCCACGATGCGGTAACTTTCTTCGTCAAGATGAGCGTGCACCACGTAGCGTCCGCCTTTCTGCATCTTAGCCTTCTGTTCGCGGAACGGCACAAAGAGGTCTTTCATCAATCCCCAGTTAAGAAACGCTCCGAACTGGTTTACCCATGCCACTTCAAGGCAAGCGAACTCATCAACCTGCACATAAGGCTGAAGCGTGGTAGCCACCAGTCGTTCATCCATATCCAGATAGATAAAGACATTCAGCATATCACCCGGAGTGGTACCTTCGGGCACATATCTCTGCGGAAGCAAGATTTCGCCATCTTCATCTCCATCAAGATATACTCCGAAATCTACTTCCTTCACTACTTCTAACTGATTATATTTTCCTAATTTAATATGGCTCATAATACAAATTGTTTATATGGGCAAAGGTAGAAAAAAATTGTGTTATAACAATTTCTCGGAATAGTATAAAACATAGACAATAGCGTTGCCTTATCTTTGCAGCAGAAAAACAGAGAAAACAGAAAGTATAAGATAATGAAACATACTACGAAAAAGAATTTCCCCGTACTGGAGATGGGATGCACGGCGTGTGCTGCCAGAGTAGCCAAAATTTTAGGCGGACTGCATGGGGTAACGGAAGCCAACGTGAACTTCGCCTCAGGCATGGCTATGGTAGAATATGACGCAAAGGTTATATCGCCTCAACAAATGAAAGAGGCTGTGCAGCAAGGCGGGTACGACCTGGTGATAGTAGACAATGAAGAAAAGAAAGCCGAAGAAGCCGAAGTGGCTCAAGCCGACCATTACCGAGCGTTGAAGAAACAGACCGCCGGAGCTATCTGTCTTACTCTGCCGCTCATAGTATTAGGCATGTGCTTTATGGAACACACGACTGTCAAGTATCTGATGTGGATTCTGTCTACTCCGGTGGTATTCTGGTTTGGACGCGATTTTCATATTCACTCATGGAAACAGCTGAAGCATCGTTCGGCAAATATGGATACGCTGGTATCTAACAGTACGCTTATAGCCTACGTATTCAGTCTGTTAAATTTATTCTTTCCACAGTTCTGGATAGAAAGAGGCATAGAGCCGCATGTCTACTTTGAAGCCTCGGCAGGAGTGATAGCCTTTGTACTGGTGGGCAGACTGCTTGAAGAGCGTGCCAAAGGAAACACATCGTCTGCCATTAAAAAGCTGATGGGGCTACAGCCTAAAACGGTAACGCTACAGACTGCCGACGGAAGAACGGAGCAGGTAGAGATAAGCCAAATAAAGATAGGCGACACGCTGATTATAAAACCGGGAGAGAAGGTGGCAGTAGACGGACGCGTGATAGACGGGGCATCGTATGTAGACGAAAGTATGCTTAGCGGAGAACCGCTACCTATATACAAGGAGGCGAAGGCTGAAGTATTTGCCGGCACGGTGAACCAGAAGGGAAGCTTCCGCTACAAGGCCGAGAAGGTGGGCACAGACACTATGCTGGCTCAAATAATACGCTTGGTACAAGAGGCACAAGGCAGCAAAGCTCCGGTGCAGAAGTTGGCAGACCGCATAGCATCGGTTTTCGTTCCTACCATATTATGTATCTCGCTGATAACATTCGCATTATGGTGCATATTCGATACTACCAATGGTTTTACTCACGGCATAATGGCTGCTACTACAGTGCTGGTGATAGCTTGCCCGTGCGCTTTAGGACTTGCCACTCCTACTGCCATAATGGTGGGTATAGGTAAAGGTGCCGAAAACGGAATATTGATAAAAGATGCCGAAAGCCTGGAAACAGCACGACGCATAGATGCTGTGGTGCTCGATAAGACCGGAACTATCACAGAAGGAAAGCCGGTAGTAACAGATATAGCATGGAACGGCAATAGCGCATCTAAGCAAGACATTTTATTCAGCATAGAGAAACGCTCCGAACATCCGTTGGCAGAGAGCATAGCACAGCGTATCAACGGAAAAGACATAGTAATAGATGGTTTTGAAAGCCTAACCGGAATGGGAGTTGCAGCTAAACACGAAGGAGTAACTTACTACGTGGGCAACCTCCGCCTGATGACTGAACAAGGGATATCTGTCTCTGACTATCTGCAGAAAACAGCCGACCGACTGAACACTGAGGCAAAGACAGTAATATGGTTTGCCGACGAAAAAGAAGCACTGGCGGTTATAGGAGTAACCGACCCGATTAAGCCTACCTCGGCAGAAGCGATAAAGAAACTTCAGGCTGAAGGCATAGAAGTATATATGCTTACGGGCGACAATGCCCAGACGGCATCGGCTATAGCCAAGACTATAGGCATAAATAAATATCAGGCTGAAGTGCTTCCGGCACAGAAAGCCGATTTTGTAAAGCGTCTGCAGGCAGAAGGCAAGACAGTGGCTATGATAGGCGATGGAATAAACGACAGCGCAGCACTGGCACAGTCGGACTTGAGTATAGCTATGGGTAAAGGAAGCGATATAGCCATGAACGTGGCTAAGATGACAATCATATCGTCCGATTTACTAAAGACGGCGGATGCCATTCAGCTGTCTAAAGCTACGGTGCTAACCATAAAGCAGAATCTGTTCTGGGCATTTATATATAATGTGATAAGCATACCCGTAGCCGCAGGAGTACTGTACCCAGTATGCGGATTGCTGCTAAACCCAATGATAGCGGGCGCAGCTATGGCTACCAGCAGCATAAGCGTTGTGCTTAACAGTTTACGACTTAAAAGGAAAAGGGTTTCAAAGTAAACCCTTTATCAAACGATGGGCTCTGACTCCGGAAGGATGATGCGCCCATCTTTTATATGTATGGTGCGGTCGGTCTGTGCCGCCAATCCCTCATCGTGGGTAACTATCACGAAGGTCTGTCCCAGGCGGTCGCGCAAGTCGAAGAACAGTTTATGCAGTTCCTCTTTATTCTTTGTATCAAGGCTACCCGAAGGTTCATCCGCCAATACCACCGACGGATGATTGATAAGCGCACGAGCCACCGCCACACGCTGCTTCTCTCCTCCCGACAACTCAGAAGGTTTATGCTTGGCTCTCTCTGCCAATCCCAAGAAATCGAGCATCTCCATAGCGTCTTTATGCGCTACCGTAGCCGATTTGCCTCCTATCAGTGCCGGAATCATGACATTCTCAATGGCAGTAAACTCTGGCAACAGCTGATGAAACTGGAACACGAAGCCTATCTCCTTGTTGCGGAATGCCGCTATCTGATTACTCTTCAGCTTATTTACCTCTGTATCGTTCAATACTATACGCCCTGCATCGGGCTTATCGAGCGTACCCATTATTTGCAGTAAAGTAGTTTTTCCGGCTCCGCTAGGTCCTACTATACTCACCACTTCTGCCTTACCTATACTCAAATCGATGCCCTTTAACACCTGCAGCGCACCGAAGCTTTTAGTTATTCCCTCTAGTTTTATCATAAACCGACACTCTTAAGAGTTCTTCTTAAACCATTTATAAATCCAATTTCCAGCCTTATCGTAATACTGCGATTCTGCCCATCCACGTGGGTCTGCAAACGAAAGATTCTCGTTGGGGTCGTCTTTCTGTCCCGGATATATCAGCATAACGCTGTTGTTATTGAAGTACTTGGATATCTGCATAGGCAGTTTCTCGAACGAGGAGTCGTAAGAGATAGAGCCTCTGCGCGAACTTACTATTACAAACAGATGGTCGTAATTAACTTGTCCGGTAAGAATTAGCAGGTCGTCCCAGTCTTCTAACTCAGAATATGCAGTACGGGTATCTTTAAATCGCTTTTCTATAAAGCCGCGTATATATCCCAATGTCTGCGGATGGGCGTAGAAATGAACCCTGCATCCCAACTGACCGCTCAGTCTGCATAGGTGGGTAATCCATTTGGTAAAGCCGTGTTCGAACTCCGACTTGGGCGGTACAGCCACAATAATGCGTCGCAGCACATTTACCGGCATCACAAAACGAGCTACCATTACCTCAAGGTGGGTAGTCTTAAGCAAGTTCTCCGTAAGGCTACCAAAGAACGAATCGACAATATTGGTTTTATAGTGCAGACCTATAACTATGCTTGTAGCCTCGTACTCCTTGGCTGTATGCAATATACCGGATGTAATATTCAGGTCGAAACGAGTTACGGTTTGTAGCCTCACACTGGTAGAAGCCGCTATCTGCGCGGCACGCTCTAAGTTACGCTTGCTACACATCTCCTGCCTAACCGAGTCATTATCGTCATTAATAACGCTTAATGCAATAAGATTATCGGGCTTCTTCTCGTCGCGTACCATCAGCGACAGGTCCATAAGTCCTTCTAAAGTATGCGGATTGGCAAGCGATATCAGAATTCTTTCTTTCTCTTGTCCCTTCTCATCGTTTACCGCTACATCGTCCATAGCCATCCTCTTGGCTGCATGTTCGGTAATGAACGAGCTGACTACACAAGTTACCAAGATAAGCATAATGGTACCGTTAAGCACATCGTCGTTAAGAAGGCGACTTCCGTCGGGTAATATAATATTATATCCCACCAGCACCGCTGCCAGTGTAGCCGCTGCCTGAGCACTACTCAAGCCGAACATCATAGCACGCTCTATGCCTCGCATTCTATAGATTTTTTGAGTGAGCCACGAGGCTATCCATTTGCCTCCTAATGCCACTACTATCATAACCGATGCTACTTTTAGAGAATCTATATGACCAAACAACACGTTCAGGTCGATAAGCATACCAACTCCTATCAGGAAGTAAGGGATGAACAATGCGTTTCCTACAAACTCCAGATGGCTCATCAACGGTGATACATGAGGGATGAGGCGGTTTAACACCAATCCCGCCAAGAACGCTCCAAGTATGCCTTCCATTCCAACGAACTCCATCAATCCGGCTCCTAAAAACACCATAGCCATCACGAAGATGTACTGCACCACGTTATCGTTATAACGGCGGAAAAACCAGCGACCTATGCGAGGAAACGTAATCATGATGAATCCGCCTATCAGTATTACCTTCAATGCCAGCCATACCCAGAACATTTCTGAGTATTCGCCTTTATACATACCGCCCACCACCGCAAGAACAAGCAGCGTCAGGGTATCGGTAACAGCAGTACCTCCAACTGCAATATTTACCGAACGCTGGCGGTTAATGCCGTAGCGTATAACGATGGGATAAGCTATAAGTGTGTGCGATGCGTACATACTAGCCAACAGCACAGAAGCGGTTATGGTATAACCAAGCAGACTTACGTTGGTCCAGATACCTATGACCAGCGGAATGACAAAAGCCAGCAAACCAAGCACAGTAGCCTTAAAGCGGATGCTCTTGAAGTCTTCCATGTTCATTTCCAGACCCGCCAAGAACATGATGTAATATAAGCCTACTTTACCAAAGAGTTCAAAGCTACTATCGCGCGCCAAAATATTGAAACCATGCTCACCGATTACGATACCAGCCAGAATCATACCTATGATGTGAGGTATGCGCAGACGCTCTAAAACAATAGGAGCGAACAAGATAATGACCAGCACTAAAAAGAATATCCACGTAGGATCTGTAATAGGGAAATGAATATTTAGGTCAAAAAGATTGAATATTTCTTTCATAAACGTGTATCATTATTTCAAATTAAAGACAAAAATATAAAAATTCTTCGTGTTTTCGACTTTATACCATCAAAATGTTTTATTTTTGCAGCCAATAACTTATCAATCGAAAACACATGGTTCATCATTCGCTACATTTTGTACGCAAACATAAAGATTGAACGATAAAACGAGATAAGAAGAATGTAATTACTTAACAGCTTAACAGAAAATTTAGAAAAATGAAAGTAGCTATTGTTGGTGCAAGCGGAGCCGTAGGACAGGAGTTCTTACGCGTGCTCGATGAGAGAAACTTCCCCATCGATGAATTGGTATTGTTTGGTTCTTCACGCAGTGCAGGACGAAAATACACTTTCCGCGGTAAAGAAATTGAAGTGAAATTACTGCAGCACAATGATGACTTCAAAGGTGTTGACATTGCATTTACTTCAGCAGGAGCTGGAACATCGAAAGAATTCGCAGAGACTATTACTAAATATGGTGCCGTAATGATTGACAACTCAAGCGCATTCCGTATGGATACTGATGTGCCTTTGGTTGTGCCCGAAGTTAACCCGGAAGATGCGTTAACTCGTCCACGCGGCATCATTGCCAACCCTAACTGTACTACTATCCAGATGGTGGTGGCACTGAAGGCTATAGAAAACCTTACTCACATTAAACGTGTACACGTATCTACTTATCAGGCTGCCAGCGGAGCTGGTGCTGCCGCTATGGACGAGCTGTACGAACAGTACCGTCAGGTATTGGCAGGCGAGCCTGTAACCGTAGAGAAATTCGCTTATCAGTTGGCATTCAACTTGATTCCGCAGATTGACGTATTTACAGACAATGGTTACACCAAGGAAGAAATGAAGATGTTTAACGAAACCCGTAAAATTATGCACTCAGACATAAAGGTCAGCGCTACTTGCGTACGTGTTCCGGCTCTTCGCTCTCACTCTGAAAGCATCTGGATTGAAACAGAACGTCCGGTTTCTATCGAAGAAGCTCGTAAGGCATTTGCCGAAGGCGATGGTTTGGTGCTGATGGATAACCCTGCCGAAAAAGAATATCCTATGCCGTTGTTCCTGGCAGGAAAAGACCCTGTATACGTAGGCCGTATCCGTAAGGACTTGACCGACGAGAATGGATTGACATTCTGGATTGTGGGCGACCAGATTAAGAAGGGTGCCGCTCTTAACGCAGTACAGATAGCCGAATATCTTATCAAAGTAAAAAACGTAGGTTAATCACCACGATATAGAAACAGAAACGTCCCGGTTTTCAATCTCATGATAGAAAACCGAGACGTTCTTTTTTTGTCCTTACGCTATGTTTTAGCGGAAATATTATTTATGCGTATGCACAATTTCTGTAGGAGCCATTTCGGCGTTACGCTTTTCGGTCTGCTTAACCACGTTGCGTGCAAGTTCAAGAAATGCCTGTCCTACCATGCTGTTATCGTCGAGGGCTGCCGGCGTTCCGTTATCACCATTCTCGCAGATGCTCTGTACGATAGGAATTTGTCCCAGCAATGGTACATTCAGTTCTTCCGCCAAACGTTTTGTTCCTTCTTTTCCAAACAAGTAGTAACGGTTATTAGGCAATTCTGCAGGAGTGAACCATGCCATGTTTTCTACTAAACCTAAGATAGGCACATTCACCTTATCGTTCATGTACATATTTATACCCTTACGTGCATCTGCCAAAGCTACTTCTTGCGGAGTACTTACTATAACGGCACCAGTAATGGCCAGTGTCTGAAGCAAGGTAAGGTGAATATCGCTTGTGCCCGGAGGTGTATCGAGAATAAAGTAATCTAATTCGCCCCACTTAGCATCGCCTACCAACTGTTTCAGTGCGTTGCTTGCCATACCGCCACGCCATAGAGTAGCTTGGTCGGGGTCTACAAAGAAACCTATAGACAACAGTTCGATGCCGTACTTCTCTATAGGAACAATCAAGTCGCGTCCTTCTACAGTTTCGGCATACGGACGTGCGTCTTCTACCTGAAACATCTTAGGAACCGACGGACCGAAGATATCGGCATCGAGCAATCCTACCTTATAGCCGAGCTTAGACAAAGCTACAGCAAGATTAGCCGCTACGGTAGACTTACCTACTCCACCCTTTCCAGAAGAAACAGCTATTACATTCTTAACCTGCGGAAGCATCTTTCCCGGTTCAGGACGAGCCGCCTGACGGCTCTCTGTAGTGATGGTAACCTCTACATCTTTAGAAACGTAAGTATGAATAGCGGTTTCGGCTGCCTTCACCACCGACTTCATAAACGGGTCTGTAGGTTTTTCGAAAGTAAGAGAAAAGCTGACTTTCATACCATCGATACGGAGGTTATCTGCCACCATCTCGGCTTCTACTATATTTTTCCCGTTGCCAGGATAACGCACTGTAGCCAGAGCGTCGAGTATTAACTTAGGATATAATGTCATAGTTATGGTTGTTTATTGAATTTCAGAATTATTTGCTTGTCTGCAATCCGCTACGCTTACTGCGGTTGTAGCTTCGATAGTCGTCGAGTTCTATCTCCACATCGGGTTCTTTCAACTCGCCCTCTTGCGGCAAACGGAACTTGATATATTTGATATTGAGTCCACGGTCTAGCCATTGCTGCTCGTAGTAAGTACGAATGCTTAATATGTCATCGTCCATACCAGAGTGGTACAAGTCGTCTGTAATGAACTCTACCGGCAATTGGTTAGCCTCTATCATATACTTGGTGTAGGTAAACATGAAGTTACTATCTGTCTTCAGATGTACCAAGCCATCGGGCTTCAAGAACTTACGGTAGCGTTCCATGAAATAGGTAGATGTAAGACGTTTGGTAGCCTTCTTCATCTGCGGATCAGAGAAAGTCAACCATATTTCGCTAACCTCGCCAGGAGCGAAAAAGCGTTCTATAATCTCGATGTTAGTACGCAGAAAAGCGGCGTTCTTCAACCCTTCGTTCAATGCCTCGGTAGCTCCAGTCCACATACGTGCACCTTTAATATCTACACCGATAAAATTCTTGTCGGCATATCTACGGGCAAGTCCTGTAGTGTACTCGCCTCTTCCGCATCCCAACTCTAACACTATCGGGTTGTCGTTATGAAAGAAGTCGGCATTCCATCTGCCTTTCATCTCGAACGAAACATTATCTACCACCGAATAAGGGTATTCAAACACATGCGGATATTCTGCCATATCTGCAAACTTAGCTAATTTACCTTTTCCCATTGTATGTATTATATATTCTGCAAAGATACAGCTTTTCTTAAACCACACAAAAAAAGCATGCGAATCGCATAGTAACCATTCGCATATTGCAGTGTTGCAATTCGCATATTGCAGGTCTACCATTCGCATTCTTTTTTCACTTCTGTTTTAAGAGCTGGTCCAAATTCATACCCAATTTGCTCAAACCATTCTTTTTTCAGAAGTATACTGTGATAGAATTGACTAAAATCAAGCACTTCGCCCTGATGCCACATTTGTTCTGCCAACGCAAAGATACGAGGAAACAGTCGACTATCAATCATACGCTCCACAACACCATCATCAGTCCACAACGCACAGGTCATTCCGAGAATCAAAGGATTATTTTCTTTAAAAGCCTTATCTGAAGGATTATTTAAATATACATCTTTCAAATCAAAAGTGCGTGATTCCCCGTACCCTTTCCATGGAGTCAGAGGAAAGTTCAGGTAAGTATAATAATTAGAACTACAGATAACAGAATAGTGATGCTTAACCGCATTACGCAGTGCCAAATCTTTGTGCCCACGATAGTTCCACCATTGAATTACCGTATTATCAGGTAATAGATATCCGTCATTATACACAACATCTCCCCAAAATATAACCTTACGTCCTTTCTTTTTCAAAAATTCAGCCATTTGTGCAGAGAACCATAATTGGAGATCATGGCTATCTTTTAACTTCAGAGAAGCAATTCTCTTCTGGCAATCCGGACATTTGTCCCAGTTTCCTTTAGGTGCTTCATCTCCACCTAAGTGTATATAAAGTGATGGAAACAAATCGCAAACTTCGTCTAACACATTTTTCAAAAAGACAATTACACTTTCTTTTCCTGCACAAAATATATTCTGTGTAAAACCATGTTGAGGCACTTCAACCGGCAAGCCGAAACACCCCAATTCTGGATAGGCAGAAAGTGCAGCTTCGGCATGTCCCGGCATATCTATTTCTGGAACAATCGTAACATTCCGCATAGCAGCATATTGAACAACTTCACGAATCTCTTCCTGCGTATAAAACCCTTGCTGCTCTTTTCCTTTTCCTACAAACCCTCCTATTTGAGCAAGTTGCGGATATCGTTTTATTTCTATCCGCCACCCCAGTCCTTCAGTTAAATGCCAATGAAAATAATTCATTTTAAGCAACGAAGCCATATCAATGTACTTCTTTATTGTAGACAATTTCTGATACTGACGCCCAGAATCCAACATAAAACAACGCCATTGCATACGTGGACAGTCGGTAATATTTGCGCAAGAGAAAATAAGTTTTCCAGCATTTTTGGCAACCCATTGCCGCAAAGTTTGCACAGCATAGATGAACCCTTTATCATCGGCAGAAGTAACTACAATATGCCGAGGAGAAACACTTATTTTATAGCTTTCAGAAGGCAATGACAAATCTGTCATCCAGCAAATTTGAGCATTAGATGCTTTCTTCTGCCATTTGATAGGAATATCACCCAAGACTTTAGTATGAAAAAGACTTAAATAAAAAGCAGTGTTATCTTGAGCATACATAGACACCTTGCCATTTATAACAAAATTACCATTTTGTTTTTCTATTTGACTAGGAGACGGGAAAACTATCTGAGAGTGAACGGAAATTATATATAAAAAGAATAAAAGAATCGTAATATAAAGATGCTTCATAAAATACATAGGTTAAAGCGGACTGTTCGTTGTTTTTACAACAATGAACAGTCCTATAAAAAATTAAGTTCATCTATAACTTACTCTTCCCACCCAGGATTTTGCTCAAGTTGAGGATTCAACACTCGCTCGTTACGTGGAATAGGATTAAGGTAATAATAATCCAGCCATAGATGATTCTGTTTCGGATGGAATTCAAGATATCCTTCAGTAGCACCACCGTCAATCGTAACGTTAGTACCTGCAGGAAAGTCTGCCACCCGTACATATTGTCCAAGTTTCTTTTTCAATGCATAATGACATTTCTTCCATCTTCTTAAGTCATCAAATCGGAATCCTTCAGAAAATAATTCAATACGTCTTTCACGCCGTATCTCCCATAATAACGGATTCACTTCGTAATCATTTAGGTAATCGGAATTACCCAAATCACGCTTTGGGTCGAAAGCAGCATTGATTTCAGACACTTTCATCAAAGCGACATTAGCACGCGGACGTAACTTGTTGATTGTAGCATCAGCAACAGACTGATTGAACTCACCGAGTTCGCACATGGCTTCCGCATAATTCAACATAACTTCCTCGATTCGGAAAATAGGCATATCCGTCTCTTCATTTCTCTGGCTACCAGCACTTAGATAACAGCAATAATATTTCCAGTTATTATATCCAAACGCAGACTTATACCACGGTTGGTTAGCCAAATAGAAATCAAAATGAGGAATTTCTCCTAAAATACCTCCTTCATATCCTTGGCGGAACGGCAATAATTTTCGGCGCTCCTGGGACGTACCGTATCCAAGCCCCATACGTACGCTAAGGCTATCAATGAAACTTCGATCTTTCGGATTACCTGTAAATTCCCATTTATTATCCCATGCGTTAGCAGATTTTGATCTGTCAACTTTGTAAGGAGGAGTGACTTGCAGCCACAGACGGTGGTCACGATTACTGAATTCATCATACAAGTTTCTGTCACCCAAGAACAATGTGCTGGTCCAACGTGGCTTTCCATCCGAGCAGAGATAACTGTCTACTAAATCACGTGTAGGATTATAGAAAGACATAGCTGTTGTACCGCCAATGCTGACAGCATGTACTACATCAACAGTATTCGAGAATTCTTTATATAGAATTACGCCATCTACATCTTTCAGTTCCAACGAACAGAATAAATCGTCATAACAATCGGCTACATTAGGATAGCTCTGCATCAATTCAGCAGATACCCTTTTACATTCACGCAAGTATGTTTCTGCATCATTTAAGCCATGATATTTACGCCAAGTACCTTCAAACAAACAAAAACGTGATAATAGAGCTTGTACGCAGGCCTTGTTTATGGTATTTTTACCCTCACCATCTAAATTGATGTTTTTTTCAGCGTATTGCAAATCTTCCAAAATGTGTTTTGCTATCTCATCTCTGGAAGCTCTGGGGCCTTCAATCAAATCTGTTTCATCATCGCTAAGCACATGGTCTATCCAAGGTACACCGCCATAACTCGAAAGAAGAGAAAAATATCGGTAACTGCGGAAAAAATATCCCACAGAACGCCAGTTCGCTTTCTCCTTGTTGGTCATCTCACTACCATCAATGTGATCAAGCATCAAATTAACACGACGGATGAAGCTATAATAATCCCAAGTCGTATTATTCCTTTTATCGGGAACAGTTACCTGATTTCTTATCCAGACACTTTCGCTTGCCCCTCTTGTCTGATTATACGAAATATCATCAGTCGAGTTTTCCGAACCATATCCTAAATTAGGGAAAGTTTCATACAATCCCCACGCATAAGACTTGAAGTTATTATATTTTTTAAAAGCAGTTTCGGCAGTCGGATTTCCCAAAGGATATCTTTCCAGAAAATCGTTATTAAGGCAACCTGTCAATAAAACAACGCATATTAAATATAGATATTTTCTCATAATGTATTACTTTTTAAAATGTCACATTGATACCAAAAGAGAATTTTCTCATAAAAGGATAGTCCCAAGCACCAGTAGTAGTAGTCAACATATCAGTTTCCAATCCTTCTGGAAGATGATCCCAAGTATATAGATTTTCCCCGCTAAAGAAGACCTTTACATCGTCAAGATACACCCGATTTGACCATGTCTTAGGTAAAGTATATGAGATCGTAATATTCTGTAATTTCAAATAAGCAGCATTTGCCAGATACTTAGATTGAGTCCAACGGTTACGACTAGTATTCACTCCATTGTTAGCATATACGCGTGGGTAATAAGCATTGGTATTTTCCGGTGTCCAGAAATCAAGTGTTTCCTTGAACAAGCTGCCCCAACTTCCGGTTGGCCATGCAATTTGGTCAGTACGCCAATAATCCCGTTTACCTACCCCACGTAAGAAAACAGATAAGTCTAGTCCTCTCCAACTAACTCCTGCGGTAATGCCATAATGGAAACGTGGGGTTGAATTTCCGATGATACGTTGGTCGCCAGGATCGTCTGCCGTACCTTTACCGCTCCAAATGGTTTCTGTATCTTCATCAAAGTTTTTATACAATACATCTCCCGGATAAACTTTGTCAGTTCCCTTCGGTTTAGGAATGCCTGCCTTCAGCGTTCCGTCTTCGTTAAAGTCTTCTTCTGTATAGAAACGATCTGTCACATATCCCCATATTTCTCCTATTTTCATGCCTTTACGATAACTACCCAACAGATTTGTTTCATTGTTATATTTCGTAATTTCACTTTGTGAGTCGTATAGATTAAAGCCAATCCTGTAACTCCAATCTTTATTAATTCTGTCTCTCCAATTTAACTCCAATTCCCAACCGAATGTTTTCAAATCGGCTGCATTCTGTTTAGCTGCAGCAGCACCTACTACCCATGGAAGGTCCATACCTGGAGCAAGCATTCCTTTGGTATCGCGACGATACCAGTCGAAAGTTCCGTTAAGGCGATTATTTAAAAAGCCAAAATCTACTCCGAAATCGAGTGTATAAACCTTCTCCCATGAAAAATTACTGCTGACCATCGCAGGGGTACTCAGCGTTGTAGTTTTTTGTCCGTCTACCAACCAGTTAGTAAGATAAGGTGACATGGATGAAATGTATGGATAATTATCAGGAGTTTGATCCGGTTTCATTATGATCTGGTTTCCAATTGATCCCCATGAAGCGCGTAGTTTAAGATTTGAAAGAATACTCATGGTATTTTTCATAAATGCCTCTTCCGAAATTCTCCATCCGGCAGAAAAGGAAGGGAAAAAACCGAAACGATTATTTTTTGGAAATCGAGAACTACCGTCATAACGTCCATTAGCTTCAAACATATATTTGTCATCGTATGTATAGTTTATACGATAAAATAAACCTCTAATGGCATATTCATCAAAACTATCTGAAACAGAAGCGGTACCGGTTGAGCCGGAAAGTGAAGGCAAGTTCTCTAACAGTACATCTGTACGTTGTGACCACTGTGATTCCTTATGGCTTTCTTCCTGATTGTATCCTCCCATAATGGCAATATCATGCCTACCAATAGAAAGGTTATAATTAGCAAATACATTAATCGCATTATAGTTAGTAAAACCTTGTGTAAGAGCATATCTTGAATTCTCTACATTGTTCTCTACTCCAGAAAAGCTGATTCCTATATATTGATATTTATTAACGTACATACGATTGTAGTCAGTAGTCCTGTTATAGGTATATTCGCCCGTAATCTTTAAACCTTTCAGTGGAGATACAACAATACGCCCCAAAGTACGCAAATCTGTTTTCTTAACAACTCTTGGTTCACCATAGAGCACGTATGTAGCAGAAGATTCCGCAGGATATTCGATACCATCCAATTCATACGGCATTGTATTTTCATAGGAAGGTAACATCATCGCACTTCCCCATATGCCGTTACGACCACCTTGTTCAACTTTATTTTGAGTTGAATTCGCATATCTTACATCCAACTGAGTAGTAAGCCATTTGTTAACATCTACATTAATAAAACTAGACATATTTATGCGGTTGAACTTATCCTTGTCGGTTATCAAGATTCCATCTTCACCAGTATACCCTAAACTCAATCTATAATTCGTACGTTCACTTCCTCCAGAAACTGAAAAGTTGTGATTCTGCATGAATCCGAAATTGTCCATCATATCATCAAACATATCATTATCTCGCATCAAGAACAAATTACCTTGTTCGTCAAATACATATCCTTTAGGATATTTAGAAGGATTACTTTGATAATCGCGTATATATCCCTCCCATTTAGTAATATTCTTTCCGTCAACATACGTATCATTTGCCCATCCCATCTCTTTATAAGCCAATACAGACTCCAGTGGACTAGCTTTCTGCGGCAGTTCCGAAGCCTTTGAGAAAGAGAAGTTATTGTTATAATTAAATTGAGGAGCCGTATCTTTCTTACCTTGTTTTGTAGTGATCAAAATAACGCCAAAAGCGGCACGTGCTCCATAAATTGCAGCGGATGCAGCGTCTTTTAAAACAGATACAGATTCAATATCCTGTGGGTCAATCATATTGATATCCATCGGTACATTGTTAACCAATACCAAAGGAGCACCTCCATTGATAGATGTCGTTCCACGGATATTATATGTCATATCGGCACCCGGAGTTCCTGTAGAAGATTCGATTTTCAATCCTGGAACTACGCCCTGCAATGCAGCTGACACATTAGATATCGGACGGTTTCCCAAAGCTTCATTAACATTGACAGCGGCTACCGCTCCGGTCATATTTACTTTTTTCTGAGTACCGAACCCCACTACTACGATTTCATCCATAGTCTGTGTGTTTTCACGCAACTGTATGTTAAAGTGAGTTTGATTTTTAACCAAAACTTCTTGTGTTACATACCCTATGTAAGTAATCCTAATTTTACTATTTGCAGGAACTTCCAAAGAGAATTCACCGTTCAAATCGGTAATCGTTGCACGCTTACTGTTTTCTACAAGCACATTGGCTCCGATAACCGGTTCTCCCTGCTCGTCAGTAACGGTTCCACGGATTTTAATATTTTTATTGGAAGATGTTTCTGCCTTAGGATAAGACGGAACAGGAGTAATAATAATATGCTTACCTTCCAACCTATAAGTAAATCCAGTTCCTCTTAAAACGGTATTTAAGACAGAAGCAACCGTTTCATTGGAAAAATTAACGGTAACATTTTTCTTGACATCCAATTTTGACTGATTATACGCAATGCTTAAATCAGATTGAGCCTCAATACTTTCAAATAACTTTATTCTGTGTGGTGATATTAGGACTAAAGAATGTTAATTTA
>ULYM01053386.1_pt1 | contig 24166 bp, 24 predicted proteins | sample 1962141 | NCBI WGS metagenome assembly ULYM01 (sample SAMEA4835862, study PRJEB28245) | human gut metagenome | biome: gut microbiome; material: fecal sample | place: Denmark | collected 2008
AACTTGCTATTTTTTGATTTTATTTCGAACTCACGTTAGTTAGGAATTTCAGAGTTACCCGAAGTACCTGTACTAAGAGCCAACTGAGCGTTGGTAAGCCATTCGTACTTCTCAAGCATTTCAGTCTTCTTCATATTCCACATGAAACCTACCGACCAGAATGTACCCCAACGATGGTCTTTACCAAATCTTGATGAAGCATCGGTACGGAGAGAGAAATCAGCGAAATACTTCTCCTTATAATTATACTCGCCACGCATAAAGAATGACATGTAAGAGTAATCGGAAGAAGAATCCGACCAACGGCTGGCGCGTGTACCCGAAGATACGTTAGTCAGCAAGTCATTGTTCTGTCCACGAGAATATACGTTAAATCCTTCAGAGTGATAGTTTACAGCTTCCTGACCCAACATCACATTAAAAGAATGAACATCTTTCAGAGAGAAACGATAATTGGCGGTAGTAGTCTCTGTCAAACTAAGCATATCACTGCTCTGACGAGCCGCAAGACCCTGTCCGTTGTTTGAAGAAAGACTCGGGAAAGACTGCATAAATGCTGTAGAGTGATTGAAATCGGCACCAAACTGAGTACGGATAGTCAAGTTTTCGATAGGATAAATCTCAGCATATACGGTAGACAACACCTTATATTTCTTATTCTTTATAGGATTCTTGTCCATGTAAACGATAGGGTTCTCGCTAGTACCCGCCCAATTACCGGCAGCAAGCGAAGCCAAGCTACCATCCGATGCGTACGGATTCCAGTAAGGAAGCATGAAACGACAAGCAGAAATCGGAGTAACGGTAGTATAAGAACCGTCATCGGCCTGCTGTGCCTCTTCGTACACCGCCATGGTGTTAGCGCCCACCTTCAACCAGTTGCTTGCCTTCACGTCAGCGTTGGCACGCATGTTATAACGGCGGAAAGTAGAATTCTGAGCGATACCGTCCTGATCATAAAAGCCCCCAGAAACATAATAGTTCAAACGATCGGTAGCACGGTTAATAGAAAGTTCGTAGTTCTGCAGCGGAGCGGCATCGTTAAATACTTCGTCAAGCCAATTAACGTTCACTCTCGACAAGAGGTTATAGTCTTTACCTGCATCCAGCCCTACTTCCTTCTCAAACTGAATACGCTCAGCGGTGTTCATCATCTTCCAGTTAGTCTGCGCCAACTGCGAGAAACCATACTGTGCACGAAGTGTCACCTTAGCCTTATCCATAGCAAGACCGCGCTTAGATGTAATAACGATTACACCGTTGGCAGCACGAGCTCCATAGATAGAAGTAGACGACGCATCCTTCAATACAGAGATAGACTCGATATCGTTAGGGCTTAAAGTATTAAAGTCCGAGCTTGAGATGGGCACACCGTCCAGGATGAACAGAGGCGACTTACCAGAGTTGATAGAGTTTGTACCTCGAATTTGGAAGGTGGCAGCCTTACTAGGTTCACCAGATGCACTGATAACCTGAAGACCGGTACTCTGTCCTTGCAAAGCTTGGTCAAAGCTTGCCGCAGGGACATTTTCAATTTTCTCAGACTTCACAGACGAAACGGAACCCGCAATGGTACCCTTCTTACGAACACCATACGCTACTACTACAACCTCATCCATCACTTTGGTGTCGGAAGCAAGCGCAACGTTAAGCATTTTCGTCTGTGCATTGACAGAATGCTTCTGTGTAACCATACCGATATAAGAAATAACCAGTGTGGCTTTAGAAGCACCCTTTACTTCGATGGTAAAGTTACCGTCAAAATCAGTAACAACACCATTCGTTGTACCCTCCTGAAGGATTGTCACACCAATCAGTGGTTCGTTGTCGCCAGCGGAAACAACGGTACCCTTGACGCTAAAGCTTTGCGCCAAGGCTGCTTGGATAGTCAACACAATAAGAGAGACAAGCAACAGGGAAATTCTTCTCATTTTTGTTTGTTTCAATTGTTGTTTATAAATATTAATTATTATTCGTTCTCGTTCGGTAAAATCTATTAAACTTTAGTGACACCTCACCTGCATTTGTACAATTTTCGCTAAAATGTGCTCTTGGGGTTTTACAAAAGCGATGCGAAAGTACGAAAAAAATATCATTTCCTTTCAAAATAAACCTATAAAAATAGACAATCGGACACAAAAACAGCCAAAAAACAAATAAATATACCGTTTATTATCTATATCTCTTTTACACTATACAGAATTAAGCCCAAAAGTCAATAAATTCAGTGTAAATAATTACGCAAACTTATTATTTTACTATAAACAGAAACATCACATAATCCCTATATATAAATAATGTGAACGCTGAAACCAAAGGGTGTATCATAAATGACTTCTATTAACAAAGTCGTCTTACTTCGACCGTTGCGAACGCTTACTTCGACCGAAGTAAGCACGTTGACCGACTCGAAGTGAACGCTTACTTCGGTCGAAGTAAGACGACTTTATTTTAATAATTGTAAAACCACCATATAATACAGAATAATTAGGTAGCTTTGTAATCATATCCTCGGCTATAAGCCTTACGGGATACTAATAATAAATCAAACAAACTATGAAGAAATCATTTTTTATGAAACCAGCCATATGGCTGATGCTGTTGCTCATACTGCCATTGCAGATGATAGCGGCAGAACTAGGAGAAGCAGGCAAGCGTCTGGCGGCACTACCTGGAGTAAGCAACGTAGAAACATTGAAGAGTAAGCATTTCCCCGAGAAATATGTATTCTTCATAAAGCAGCAACTCGACGCTAAAGACGCATCAAAAGGAAGCTTCGAACAGAGAGTAATACTGTGCCACCGCGGATTCGACCGCCCCACCGTATTAGTAACCGAAGGATATAACGCCAACTACGCAATGCGCGAAGGCTACATAGAAGAACTCTCGCAGATTTTCGACACCAACGTAATCTGTGCGGAATATCGCTACTTCGATAAATCAATGCCCAGCCCATGCAACTGGGATTTCCTGACCGTAGAGAACTCGCTCTACGACCTACACAATATTAATACTACCCTCCACGCCCTCTACAACGGCAAGTGGATAGCCACAGGTATCAGCAAAGGCGGACAGACTACCATGTTCTACCGCGCCTTCTTCCCCGACGACGTGAACATCTCCGTGCCATACGTTGCTCCGCTGAACAAAGGCGTAGAAGACAGCCGTCCCGAAAAATTCCTGCAACATCAGGTATCTACCAAGGAAAACAGACAGAAGGTGCTCGATTTCCAGTTGCTTCTCTTCAAGAGAAAAGCAGCATTAATGCCTATGTTCGAGAAATACTGCGCCGATAACAAGTACGTATTCAACGCTCCTATAGACGAAATCTTCGACTTCACGGTACTGGAATACTCTTTCGCCTTCTGGCAGTGGGGCTATAACATCAAGAGAATCCCCACAAACGACGCAACCGACAAGCAAGCATTAGACTACCTGTTGAGGATTTCCGATCCGGGATACTTCACCAACCAGAACCCCAGCGTATCATTCAACGTTCAGGCAGCTAAAGAACTGGGATACTACAGCTACTACACCAAGCCGTTCAAGAAATACCTCAGCATAAAGACCGCCAAGGGATACCTGAAACGCTTGATGTTACCCGCAGGCACCGAAAACACCAAGTTCTCGGCCGAACTCTACAAGCGTACAGTAGAATTCCTTAGCAAGAACGACACAAAGATGGTTTATATCTATGGCGACGTAGACCCGTGGACAGCTTCGGGCGTATACGGACAGTCCTTTACCAAGAACAAGAAGAACCTGCATGTATATATGCGTCCTGGCGGATCGCACTACACCCGCATTCTTACATTCGGCGAGCCTACCCAAAAGGAAATCATCGACCTTATAGGCGGATGGCTGAAGGAATAACCACCGCATAGCCCACCGGCAAACAGTATAGAGGAGTCGTCCGCATTTGGTCGACTCCTTTCTTTTTGTTAACTTTGCCCTTCCACAAAATAAAAGACAAGAATGAATATAAAGTTTTTAAGTCTGGGAAGCGGAAGTAGCGGCAACTGCTATTACTTAGGAACAGACACTTACAGCATATTGATAGATGCGGGCGTAGGAATACGTACCATCAAGAAGATATTCAAGGAATACTCGTTAAGCCTCAGTACAGTGCGAGCAGTGTTTATCACCCACGACCACGCAGACCATATAAAGGCGGCAGGACATCTGGCAGGGAAACATAACATTCCCATCTACTCCACTCCCGAGGTGCATCAGGGTATGCGCCGCAGCTACTGCATGACTGAGAAGATAGACAACGCTCATGCCAAGTTCATCCATAAAGGAGAGACCATCACGGTAGAAGATTTCGAGATAACCTGCTTTGAGGTACCCCACGACGGCACCGACAACGTAGGCTACACCATCCGCATAGACGGAAAGACATTTTCTTTCCTTACCGACATAGGCCATATCACCGAAACGGCGGCAGCCCACATCGTACAGTCAAACTACTTGGTACTGGAAGCCAACTATGACAAAACCATGCTTCAGATAGGCCCTTACCCGCAATACCTGAAAGAAAGAATAGCGGGTCCCAACGGTCACCTCTGTAACGCCGATGCCGCCCAGTTCCTTGCCGAGAACTACCCCCAAGGGCTGAAATACCTATGGCTATGCCACCTCAGCAAGGACAACAACCATCCTGAGTTGGCACTAAAAACAGTAGAAATGACTCTAGCCGAAAAAGGCATCGTCAACGGACGCGATTTGGAAATCATCTCCCTTCGCCGAGTTCTTCCTACCGGGCCGTATATCCTGGAATAAGCCACACCTTATATATAGACAACAAGAGCTGCAACTTTTCGGGTTACAGCTCTTGTTGTTTAAACTCTATTTCGGGGAATCAAGATTTGGCGCCACTGCCATCCTCCCCATATTTGCCATCCTTAGCCTCGTAGATGACCGACGGCTCCAATACCTCCACAGTATGCCATGCACCCTGCGGAACTACGCAACCATAACTACCCGCTGCCGGGTCCAGAAGAATGCGCTCCTTCTCATTACCATCTTCATCATAGATAACCTCCACCAGCTTACCGCATAGCAGAAACACATTCTCCGTGCTGTTAGGATGCCGATGAATGGGCACCACCGTACCCGGCAATAAAGCGTTAAGCATACGCTGACTACCATCTTCAGCCGAAGTACGCAAGTCCAGGTTCTGACGCAAGCGGGGATTCTCTTTAGCCTCCACAAAGAGCTTGTCTATCAAATCTTTATTTATCTCCATATCTTTCATCAATCATTGGGCATACGCTTCGCCTTTCTCGGAATAAAGAGAAAAGCGAAGAACGCCCAAATAGCTTTCAGTAATTTCATGCCAATCAATATCTGCGTAACACCACCTGGAACGCCTCCGCATAGTTGCATCCCCACTGACTACCACGCATGGCAGCCAAACCAGTGATATACTCCACGCTGCGCGGATGCGGATAAGGACGCATCACACCACGATACATAGCCAACGCCTCACACTTAGCCTTCACGCCATTTTGCCCTACCTCAACATAGCAATTAGGACGGAACAAATTCATCGCATCATTGATAGCCCATTCCGAACATGAAGGAACCTCCATATACCAGAATTCCTTAACCGGCTTCACCGTAGGCTGACGCTGGAACAATCTAACCGCCTCTTGGCACGCCATAGAAGTTTGCAGATGATCATTATTCGTATCAGCCGGATGATGAGTAATCACGATATCCGGCTCACTCTCGCGGATAGCTCCCTCAATGAACTGCACCAACTTTAAGTGCGGCACAGTGTTCATCTCGATATTCGGGAAAGTACCCTCATACTTCTTGCTCACGCCGATAAAGTTAGTCGCCGCATCCGTATCACCCTCCAGCTCAGCATCCGAAGGACGGAAAGCCCTCGCCTTCGCCTCCGTACACATGATTGCCACATCTACCTCGTCGCCATCGTGCGACCATTTCCACATCGATGCGCCTGCCCCGAGCACCTCGTCATCGGGGTGGGCCACTACTAATAAGTATTTCATAGTTTTTGAATCCCTATATTATCTTGTTATACACATATTTACATCACACCGTCTTGGAATATTCCACCAACTTATCGTGCATCCACTGCGGATACTTTCCGCAAGCGGTGTAGAGTATCGCCATTACCGTCCATATAATCAGCTTGATATCGCCAAAGAACGAAGCGTGCTTTACATAATACACATCCAGCTTCAGGCGTATAGGCAGCACCTTCTCGTTATATTCCTTCTCATCGGTAAACTGATCGCCATAGATATAATCCCACAGACTCGACTGCGAAGTCAGTCCGCAAGGCACTGTAGCCGCAATAGCATTCTCTCCCCCACGCGTAATATCCACCTGATCTACAGCCGCAGGACGAGGCCCAACAATCGACATCGTGCCATTCAGAATATTCATCAACTGCGGCAACTCGTCAATCTTGAGTCGACGCATAATCTTTCCCCACCAGAAAATACGGTCTTGATCCGGACGCAACGAAGCCTCGTTCGCCCCACGAGCCACACGCATCGAGCGGAACTTCCACATCTTGAACTTCTTATTATCCTTTCCCACACGGTTGGCAAAGTAGAACAACGGTCCCGGATCACTCACTTCCGTAAGGATGATGGAAAGAATCCATATAGGTGAAGTACCAACAATGCCAAGGAAGGCACATACAAAGTCGAAAATACGTTTGATTAATTTATAAAACATGATTATATTTTAGAATGAGTTCTTGAAATTGAAGCGTTACTTCATTTTTCTGTTAGCGTCCGAGATTTCCAAGCCCTTAAGAGACTCTTCGAAACTTACTATCTGATAGTCAAAATCATATTTGCTCATTTCCGGCTCATAATAACTGCTTGCAAACATCTTTGGCAACTGCGGCAAGAAGAAAGAGCCGAGCCAAACAAACGGATTAAAAAGACGACTAATCCAAATCTTATGATTATACTTCTTTGCGAAGAATCTTACTATCTCTACTGTATCAGCCAATTCAGCATTCTGTGGATAGAACGTGCCACCTAATTCTCTATCGATAACTTGCTTCACAAATTCTGCCAAGTTGTCTATGAATAGCATGGAACGCTTGTTATGCCATGCAGGAAATATAGGAGTCTTGGTTGCAAGCCATCCTAAACGTAAAAAGTTACCTTTAGAATTCGGACCGTATATCATACATGGGCGCAAGTTTGCAACTTTAAATGTATCACAAGCCAATTTATTCAACCCTTGTTCCGCTTGCAACTTACTGTCACCATAAAAATCATTCGGATTAGGCTTCGTATCACGCTTTGTAACATCACCCTTCAATGATTTACTTGCATGATAAACAATGCGTGACGACATGAAAACAAATTGCTTTACTCCACACTCTTTAGCATGCTTTGCAATCTCAATCGTTAAATCACGATTTACCTTATAATATAAAGGAGCCATCTCTGGCTTTGGGTCAACATGCGCAATACCTGCAACATGAAAAACGGCATCATATTTCGAAAAATCTGCTTGTTTCCAAACACCATTCATCGTGTCAACTGTATCAACTTGATAGTTGTTAGGTTCACGCATTAACCAACGCTCTATCGAAGTACCAACAAAACTGTTGGCACCTGTTATCAGTATCTTTTTCATTATCCTTTCAATTTTGCTTTTCTAAACTCTGGATTTAAGTATTTCACGACACCAGCGAACATACCTGCAAACATAGGTAATGGGTCATTCCATGCCCCATCATGATAGCTAACATCTTTACCAAAGAATTTAAACCATGACGGTTTGAACTTAAATCTATCTGGAGAGAACAAGAACCACATTACGTCCAATCCCATCCATCTAACCTGTTTGCCAGTCTGATAATCAAATTTTGGCATCGGCTCATTAAATATATCAGCCATGAATATTCGCCCAAAGTCCATACCTGCTGCAAATGCTGCTTGGAAACTTGAAGGAACACGAGGATTAATCTCAATTATTTTAAGTTCTCCGCTATGTTTATCCTCCAGTACGTCAAAGTCAGCGAAGCCAACCCAACCAAGCTTATTAAGAACCTCCTCACATTCTTTCAAGAGGAAAGGATGCTCCACGGTTTCACTATAACAGCTAGTTCCACCTTTCAAAGGGAAAAATCTTCTAATCTTTATGATGGTCTGTCCTACGATTTTTCCTTGTTTGTCACGATACATCATCACATTGTAGTAATAATCAGGCTGGTCAACATATTGCTGCAATGTACAAGCTCCGAATTGCTTGTGTATATCAGGAAACTTTTGTTCCAGTTCCGACATGTTATCCACCCTCACAATTCCTTTTGCTCCTTGTGAAAGATTAGGCTTAATCATTGCCGGGAAACCAACATAGTCGGCTGTAGATTTTAAATCTGTAGGATTCAGTTCACGAGTTTTCGGATGCGACAAATTATATCGTTCGCACAACTCCATGAGTTTTTGCTTATCATTAGCAATGTTGAAGACATCAAAAGACGGAACGGCGCAAATTACACCCATCTCTTCGATACGTTCCTTGTTCTTACTTAAGAACTCTGCACCATCATCTGCCAATGGAATTACCGCATCCACTTTATGATTTTTAATATAAGTAAACAAAAAGGTCTCAAACTCATTTCTATGCAATGTAACATCTGGTGATACACGTTTCTCGCTCAGCCATCTTGTAGCATACCCACTTGTCATCTTGTGATTACAGAAGCCTATGACATAATGTCCTTGCTTACGCAGTGAACGAGCCATACAGATGGCTTGAACGCCTTCTGCATTGATTAATAAAATATTCTTTTTATTCATTGTTCCTTTTTTGATATTCCCCAATTAGCAAGTAATTGCTCTATTCTTTCACCTATTTCACAATGGAAATCGTTTTTTCTTGGTGTAAAAGTGGGCACTTTCTTCCATGCTTCTTTTATGTCGTAAGTTCCATCTAACAGATAACCGCCTTCTGTCAACTTTCTTACTAGTTCCGTTTGATGGTCGTTTACCATCTCGCCATATTTTGCTAATCGAGCAACAGCGATTGCTTTCTTGCCCTTTTTTATACAGCTAAACAAGGCTCCACTTCCTGCATGAGTCACTATTACATCAGCCTCTGCTATATACTTCTGGTAGTCCGTTTCAGTTACATAATCAAAGCACTTTATATTCTTCGGACGATAAGTGGTATTACCTACCTGAGCTATCACTTCGTCCTGTATGTTTTCATCTTCTATTAGCTGCTCCACCATCTTAAGGCAGCGGCTAAAGTCTGCGCCCTGAGTCCCCAAAGTTACATATATCATATCGTCTTCTATTAATAAATCATACCAAAGTACCTAAATATTCTGCGTTCGGATAGATTTTCTTCATTTCAGGCCATTGAACAAAAATTTTGTCTGCCACCTTACCTACAATTTTACCTGTCATAGTCTTACTATACACCTTTGCACGAGTTTCAATGAAAATAAGTTTCGAGCCTTTCAGTTTGCCATACAAAAATAGACCAACAGCAATGTTGCTACCAGTAGTAATTATTACAGCAGGACGATACTTCTTCCATATCTGTCTGCACTCCAATATCAATGCAATATATCCAGAGAGGCTTTGCCAACGACTTCTTTCCTTATTTGCACATTTACTCAACTTATTGCGTTTGTTTGCCATACCCATTGGGTGCTCAACGACACCGATATTTTTTAGAGCCGGAGTCTTTTCTTTGCTTGCATGCACATTATCTGTTACGAGTACAGTATCGTACTTGCCAAACAACTCGTGCAATGCCATCATCTGTGAGAAATGTCCACCTTGATTACAAGCGAACATAACTGTATTGTTTAATTTTGACATCACTATTTCTATTTGTTAAATGCATTTACGTTCTCTGCTTCAAGAAGCTCATAATCTTTATAATACAAGTAACATTTGCCAATCTTATCAATGCAATATTGAGCAAGCTCTTTACTTGTATATATTTTGCAGATAAAAGGATGACAAAAGTTGTATGGATTTTCACCTACATACTTACCATCATACCTTTCTGATTCGTTTTCCGGATCACATACACTATTATATGCGTCAACATAGAACTCATGTTTTCCGTCTGAATCTACAATTGTGTGCTTACATATGCCAGGATTGCCAACACGCCACTCGCGTTCTATAGTAATCCATTCACCAGCTTTCACAGGGAAAGAAGAAATCTCATCATTTAAATTATCATAGACTTCTAGCCCAGTTTTAACATCACAATGTCTTCTTCTACAAAGTAAATGGAAATATAGTTCTTTAGAGTTTGCTTGAGGCTTTATTATTCCGAATGAATTAGCTGACCCTGAATACATATCTTCCTTTTTTCCTGTAGCTGATCCAAATTGACACCAAGATCCCTGAATACTAAACCAAGTTATAGCTTTAGGAAACGTAAGCATTGCTTCCTTCATGTCTATCGGTACATACAATTTTATTCTATCTCTGAAATAAGTGAGGGGATGCTTGCTATAAGAAAACTGTTCTCGTGCATTTTGAGCATCTTTCAGAAGTTTGTCACAACTAATCATAAGTACTTTTCTGTCTTCTCCTGAAGGATCCGAAACGAACTTATACATTTTCCCATCACATCCAGAATGCACATCTTGGAAATCTGCTACATTTTTTGACAAATCATTAGAAAATGGTTTATAATGCTTTACATTACGTTTATACTCAAAATAAACACGCCCTTTCTTGATTTTCTTCCCATCTTTAAATTTAACCTTTCCTTGTTTGAAAAGTGTATAGTTTACAGGATCTACTTTTTTTCCGTTTCGGTATATTACAACATCTGAAAATTCTGCAAATTGGTCAATACATTGATAAGTATCTTTGCCATTGATTGCCGTTTCTACAGCTTTAGTTTTAATCTTCGACGTTTCTACCAACATTTTGTTCCTTTTCATATATTGTTTAATGTCCGGAGAATTGTCAAGATCAGTTATGTCATAGAAATTACAGACAAAAGACTTTCCGAATCCTTTAGGAACTTGTGAAAAGTCACATTTAATCATACCTTCTGGACTTTCTATAATCCCCTTGTAAGTACTTACGGCTTCTATTGCATCTTCGTACGATTCATATAATTCAGATAACACTTCAACAAATGCTGAAGCACCTTTATTTTCATCGCCTATTCTGATATAGTTGTAATATCTACCAGTACTTTTAGATTTTAGTCCAAAACAAATAGAAACCTTCGTTGCCTCATAACGTTGGGGTACTTCATACACATAGACTTCTTGTATAAGACTATTTAGCTCTTTGTCATTAGAAAAGAGACTTTTTGTACATGGCTGATGTGCATAACAAAAATGGATGCCAATCACCAAGATACAAAGAATTATCAAAAAATGGCATTGAGGTTTCATTTCTCACACAGGGTTACTTTCTTACCCATGTCTAATAAGACTTCTGGAGTAAAATAATCCATAAATCCACCCAATGATGTAAAAGTCAATTCTCCAAAATATATATGTCCATCCACTTCATATAAGTCAACGCGAAGAATGGGAAACTCCTCGGATAACTTAGATGCTATTTCATACATTCTTTTCAAATTCTGTGGTTTGGGTAAACGTATATTGCTTTCATTATAATGCTCTGTGAATATGGAATAATCAGGGCGATAATTCCAATCATAATCATAAACGCCACAATCAGCGCCACAAGCCCCACGTCTATTCCATGCACACCATGTAAGATAAGGTTTACCATTTAAGCACCACACTTTATAGTCTATAAGCGATGTTGACTTTATAGACTGTTTGCTTATATCAAGCAATTCTTCTGCAATGATGCAAGGTTTTATTTTTGCATAATGAGGTTCACCTGTTACATTTCCATACTTCATTGATACAAGTTGGTTATATTTCTTTATAACTGATGATATGTCTAATTTACTCTTATCCTTACATATAAGAACATCACCACATCCATTGTTTACTTTCAATACAAACTGTTGTGGCAACTTGTCCCAATCAATGTCATTAGCATTTTCCCATCGTCCATACAATTTAACGAGTGTATCTGCCAACCCTTTGGATTCTATATACTCTCTAACCTTATATTTGTCTGCCAAATCAGCCCACTTACTTGTATCACCATAAAATTTCATCCAGTTTATTTTTTCATTTAAGTCTATAGGATGCTTAAAATTTGGCATTCGATGAAACTTATAGTAGTATTTTAATCGTGCTACTTGAATAGGGCTTAACAAATGAAGCTTACATAAAAGATTTACTATTGATAGTATTATTTTTTTTTTCATAATCACAGTTTTATACCAATTTTACTATATAATAAATTCAATTCTTTAACAACATTATGCGGCTGATATTCTAGACTTATATGATAAGACGCTTCGCCCATCTTCTCTCTTTGTATTTTAGAATGAATCAGTCTGTTTATCGCATCTTTTAATTGTGTTTTATTACCTGGTTCAACTAAAATACCATTTTGGTTGCCAACAATACTAGGAATCCCCCCAACATTAGTTGCTATAATAGGAAGATGATATGACATTGCCTCCAATATAGATATAGGAACCCCTTCAGCGTATGATGGAAGAATGTAGGCATCTGATATATTTAACAACTCTTGTTTTTTCTCTCCAGAAACCCAACCTTCAAATTTTATGACATCATTCAAATCTTCATTTTTAAGAATGTTTAAAAGACGGTCTACTTCATATAATCCACCGCCAATATGTAACATTAGTTTGCCTTTGTATTCTTCTTTATGGTCTTCTATTAGACTAACCAAATCAAAAATGCCTTTCTTCTCGTATATATGTCCGAGATACAGAAGATTAAATATATCTTTTTCTTTATTAGGTTGATAATTAGGAGTTGGTATTATATTATGTACTACAAATACATTCTTACATTTTAATTCTTCTGCAAAGTAACCTCTCCAATACTCAGACAATGCAACAATAGCATCTGCCTTATCCAATTGCTGCTTGACAAAATGCTTATTTTTACTATAATAGTCTTTAAAACCGCCTCCATGGATATGAAGTATAACTTTCTTCTTAAATCGCTTTGCTATTTTTGCATAAAATGAATTTCGTTTAAAATCGTTATTTGATGCAGTGTGAATATGAACTGTTTTTATGGATTTGTCAAACAGCAGTGTTAGAATTAATCCAATTATTCCCTTACAGAAATAAAACAGCTTTGAAAATACATGTTTCCCTCCGCTAGACTTTATATGTTTAAAGTCTTTAAAGACATATTTACTATATGAATAGAGCACCTGTGCAATTCCACCTTTAGGTTTTTGGTATTCAGGCCCTATTGACAATATGTTTTTTGAAGATATCATTTGATTTATTTATTTTCTACTTTTTAATACACGTGCCGGTACTCCTCCTGCTATACTATATGGAGGTATGTCTTTTGTAACAACAGCACCTGCAGCAATTATACAGCCATCCCCTATGGTCACACCAGGCATAATCATAACTCTTTGTCCTATCCAAACGTCGTTACCTATAATTACTTTCCTTTTTTCAGTCATGCCCTGAGCACCCATATGTATATCTGTTCTATCAGCCCTATGATTCATTGTAAAAATCACCACATCAGGTCCCATCATAACATAGTCTCCTATTTGGCAAGGTCGTTGAATATGGCAATTTACGCCAAGACCGGATGCTTTTCCCATCCACAAACCTCGTCCATCACCAAAGTATGCACCTTTTTCAATATTACCCCCCCATAATGGTCAAATAGGCAATAGCCTACATTAGATCTTAACTTTCTTACCCATTTGATGCTAAAAAAATCTGTTCTAGGGAGATGTCGAAGAAGCAAATAATATATTGCAAGTACAATTTTTCTTTTCATACTTTATAATTATTCATTGAAATATTCTATATATTTTTTAGCACATTTTGATATTGTATAAGGACTATTGTCCTTCATTTTCATTGCGTTAGACTTTATACAGTCAAAGTTTTCAATAGCCTTAATCAAGGCTGCCTTGTATTCCTTTAAGCTATGATCTTTACTTAAATATCCATTAACGCCGTTCTTTATCAAATCAACTGCACCACACACAGGAGTACTTACTGCAGGAACACCAGCAAGACTTGATTCTAATAAAGTTATTGGCATTCCTTCAAAATCTGATGAGAGGCAAAATATGTCAGCATTTAGAATGTAATCAGAAATGTTTTTGTGAGCTCCTATAAAATGTATTCTTTTATGCGCCTTCTGCTGTAATTTAATACCGTCTTCACAATCAAAATTGGCTCCGATTACTACCAAATCAACATTCGACCCTTCATCTATAAGGGCATTAAATGCCTCAATAAGCAATGATTGGTTTTTAACAGGATGAAAACGCGCAACATGTACAAACAATTTGGAGTCTACAGCATGCCGATAACCATTCATCTCCTCCGCTACTTCTCTGTAACAATCGGTAGGCTCTATAGGAGCACGTCCATTGACAATACATCTGATAGGGGTATGCGGATAAAAAGCTTTAAAATCAGCATAATTCTTGTTTGACAAACAAGCTAACTTAAATTTTCCCAAACGTCCTAAAGTGTTACAAACAATCTTCAAAAAGCCCTTATCGTATCCATTATGTAAATCACTATGAATTGTAAAATAAATTTTATATTTCCAAGCGAGTGACAAAGTTGCCCATGCACAATAATTCAATGTACACGCTAAGTGAAGATGAACTATATCAGGAGCTATTTCATCTATTGCCTTTTTAACAGCAACTTGATTTGAATAAGACAAACCATTTGGTAAACCAAGATTTATATAGTGAACCTTACTATCAATAGCAAAACGATAGAAATTCCGAATTTCCGCATCTTTTTTATCATCAAGAACAGTTAATAGATAAACCTCATTTCCTTTTGATAATTCGTTACTTAAATCTACAATAAAACGTTCGGCTCCTCCTGAACCAAGAAACGTTATTACTTCAACTATTTTCATGATTTATCTATTGATTTAATTACTTTCGCAGGAACACCAACGGCAACAGAATAAGGAGGAATGTCTTTTGTTACAACAGCGCCAGCTCCAATTACAGACATTTTTCCAATTCTAACATTCTCAACCAAACATACATGTGGTGCTAAATATACGCCATCTTCAATAACCGCTGCTTGCCCTTTATTGGAGCCAATGTTTACAAACTGTGATATAGAAACATTGTCTCCTATCGTCGCAGTTGGATTTACAACAATACACATTCCATGTCCCAAATACAAGCCACTACCAACCTTAGTATGATATGGCAACAATATATGGTATTTACGAGAATAATGCATATACATCAACCAGTTGAACAAAAAAAGTGGTCCTTTAGCTGCCGTTAGTCTAAACCAAATAAGGAATTTAAAGCCACTGTCATGAATAAGCAGACGTATTAAAAATCTCCACTTCCCTTGCTTACTTAAGCTATGATAACGATGAAAATCAGACTTGATAAGCCTAACTGCCTGAGAATAACGATTCATATCTTACTTTTTTATTAATTTTAGACATTTCTGTAGAAAACTTTTGGTATTTATTAAAAACTGAGAGAATCTACCATAATAATATCCTAAACTATCTATTACAACATAGCCTTCTAATTCATTATACGTATGAATTGATAATGGATATTCTTTCCCAGGCATTATATCACCTACAAATTTTTCTTTGAATTTTATTCCGTCAAATACCATTTCAAAGAATACTATATGATGTCCATATATTTCTTCACATGATTGAGCAGGACGATAAATATGCCCATTACGCTCTATTATATGACCTGCTCCACGCTCCCATTTCTTATCATTTTTGATTATCTGTATTTGCGTATACTTACCTGTTAAGGTTTTTGAGCTATAAACCTTTAAGATTTTTGTTGATTCATGCGATACACCATCATCAACAACACCAAAAGCATAATATGTTCCATCAATTTTATGAATAATCGTGTCCACCAATGGTTCATCTATTATGACTTGGGGATTCACCAACTTATCAGTAGAATAATCATATTCATAAATGCGCAGTGCTCCTCCTCCACTATTTTCCGGATACACATAAGTTTTCCCATTTTCTTTAAAAAATATAGGGAAAGACAAATGAGAAGGTAAATCCAAAATCACTTTTTTATCAAGTAGTTTACCGTTTTTTTTATCAATGCATAGTTTTGACAATCTACCTTTTCCTTCATCTTCACGCATCTCTTCTACTAAAATTTCTATAGTATCATCAGAAATAGAAAATAGGAAAGGATCTGCAACCCAATTCTTTTTGTAGTTAGGAAACTTTATCCATTGCACTTTAGAAAAGTCTACCGCAGATTGGAAATTATCTCGATACGGCAGATAGCCAATTATATAAAATGGCTTTGTTAATTTACGTAAATATTGTCTTAATTTCATAGAACGTTCATTTTCAATTATATTTCAACTTATTTCCTAATGAAATCTTAATTTCATTCCATAGACTACCCCAAAAAGGTTTTGTATCTCCCTTGAAATAAGTGATAAAGCAGGTCGTTTTCTTATAGTTTTGAAGCCATTCGCTAAAAGAAAACTCTCTCTTTAACATACACTTAAAATAATATATCTCTGGCATAAGATACGTAGTTTTGATTGTTGATGCAGACAACTCTTTCTGCCAATCACCACCTGAATAATATAAATAGTAAATGTATGGAATGTTCATGCCTGCAGAAGTCTGACAAATTGCATTTCCATCGTTTCTAAAATTGGTTTCTGTGAAATAGTGTTTCCCGTTATTTTTGTCTTTTAAGAATTCTATACTAAAGGTTCCTGAATAACCTGTTCTTTTAATAAACTCTTCTGCTTTCTTTAAGGTTTCACTAAACTCAGGTTCGACCTTATCAAATTTCAAGAAAAAAGTATTATCAATTCCATTGGGACGGTCTATGTGGGTACGGCCAGATATAATTACATGCTCACCATTATTTAAAGAACATCCTAAGAACTGAAATTCATATTCTTTAGATATGAATTTTTGAATCTGAATGATATGACAATGTTCCGAATTTGCAAAGAATGTCTCCAAATCCTGTCTGGTCTGGCATATTTTAATATTTTTCTTACTACCCTCTACACTTGATATCGCTTTAGTAATACAAGGATATTCAATATCATTGGGGATTTTGCCATCCGACACCATCCAAGTACGTGGTACACACAACCCAACTTCTCTTGCAAGTTCAGACATATACTCCTTACTCATTTTATGTTCTAAACTTCCTTCTTCATTTGTAACTGGAAGGATGAAATATTTCTCAAGACGGTCTGCTGATGCATCTAGTACTGAAGAAACATTATCATAAGAAGAATAGACAATTGTCTTATTGATTGAGTCAGAAAAATGCTTCAACATTTCATCAACTACGCAATTTGGAGAGGGACAAATCCAACCTTCAACAACGTATTTGCTTTTTAAAACAAAACTTGACTTTACTTCAGCAACTATTAGGACGTAAGATTTAATCCCCTTTTCTCCTAAGCTCTCTACTATACCTAATGTATTGTGATGGTCTGCACCTATTACTAATACCTTATTATTCATATGCATTATTTTTTATATATATCCAAATACTCGTCAGCGATAACAGTCCAGGAACCTTTACCGCTATCTGCCGAAACTTTAATGTTATTTGTCAAATCTGACAATTTGGCGTAATCGCCAAGTAAATCTATTATAGCTTCCGCTAAAGATTGTTCATCACATGGAGGTACAATAACTCCTGTTTTTCCATCATCAATCATTTCTGGCAGACCACCTACTCTTGTAGCAATAACAGGAGTATTCAGTGCAAATGATGAATATACAACTCCACTTTGAGTTGCCTCCGTATACGGGCATACCGTAAATTGAGCTCCACGGATAAGATCTGCCAATTCATCAAGCTCTATAAATTTATTTCTGAACTCAACATATCCCAGATTTATGTAAGGCTCTATATCGAAGTTGTATTCGCCTTTACCAGCTATGATTACACGTGTTTCAGGATGTACTTCATGAACACGTCTCATGGCTTTCAGTAAATATTCAATTCCTTTATATGGAGAAATGCGCCCGAAAAAAAGAATATAATTCTGCTTTTTTATATCTTTATTTCCAAACATGTGCAGCATCTCATAATAGCCTAAATGTGAATTGTAAACATATGAAGGATTGACACCATATCCTTCTTCAAACAACTTGTTTTCTTTCTTGTTCAGCAATAAGAAACGTTTGACGTAGCTTTTCAATCTTCTACGCACAAATTGACTTTTTTTGCTATCATCACCAGTATGAGGTCTACCATCATGAATCGTAACAACTAGTTTTTTTCTAAAAAACCACAGCAGAAAAGAAAAAAGCGGTGATGGATCTTCTACATAGTGAATAACATCAAACTCTTGTTTTCTTATAAACAAAAATGTCTTAAACTCCTGCCATAATGATTTCAGGCAAAATCTACCTGTTGGATCGTTCGATACATATATATTATCCATTGGCATATATTCCTCGAATGTTTTAAGTTCTGAGTAATCTGTTGCCTTAAAAATTCCTACTTGGGGAATCTGTTTAGATATATTAAAGATAGTAGTACGTAAAGAGTATGGTGTCATATTATAAATAACAGTAACATCATGTCCTTTCTCCATCATAGCCTTAAGCAATGGAAAATCACAATCTCCAAAACATGTTTTGGAATAATATAGTATTCTCATTTATGCCTAATTATTAGTTTATTATAATTATAATCCGCACACGGAATGATTGTCAGAAGCATCATAAACGGATTTAGATAATTTGACTCGATTAAACTCATCACTAAAAGGATGATAATACACATTCTTGATGCAAGACTTGTCTTTTTAAAGAGAACAATATAAAAAATAAGGAAAAATAAAGCTCCAAGATAACCTAAAGATAGAAGAATAGTTTGAATACCATTGGCGAAGAAAATGAGACTTCCATCTGACTTCAAAATACCAAATCTTTCAGGTGCATCAGGGATTCCTATCATTTGTTCATTAAAGTCTAGTTGATCAAACATTAAATAACCTCCGACAACTCGTGTAAAACCACTAGTTCCTTCTGTAGAGAACTCATTAGAACGAGAAAGCATCATCTGTCCCATTTCACTTCCCATATAGATATCTATGACCAATATCGCAATGGGAACTAACAAGAAAATCAACAACAAACTCCTTCCTGTGTTTGCAGACCAAAACATACTGAACATTTTAACAGCAAACAGAACGGCTAAAGCAATCATTCCTGATCCGGATTTCAATGCAATCAACGAAAATATAATTAACAATAATTCTTTGTTTAACCACCTTCCTTTCGTTTCACCACCAAACCAAACAACAGCCAAATAAGTTACAAGATAATGTGCCATATAAGATGGTTCCATAAAAATTGAACAAGGACGATCTCCAGCAAGTTGATGCGCAGCCAATTCAGAATAAGACATTCCTTCATAAGTAAAAGAGCCAGTAAGATTTGGTACAAAACAAAACATCTGAGTCCCTGTTGTAACCTTCAAAGTAATTTGTACCCAAAAGAACGCTATTGATATTAATACTACCAAACGCATATATTTCTTAAGAATAGCAAAATCGAATGTAAGTATTCCCCATACTAATGCAAGAACAAAAATAAAAAAAAGCCATCCTCCTGGTGGAATCAAAGTCCATATAGCAAATCCATGTTGATATACCCAGATTAGGCACACATAAATAAATAACAACCAAAACACGGATGGAAGAACATTTACTTTAAATTTTCTTATAAAAATAGTATATATAGAAAGAAGTAACACAATAGTAAAACCAAGTCCAATAGAAAGTGGAATAGCATACCATGCCAATAAAGGCAATGTTGCTAAAGTCAACATTGAAAGCGTTCTAAGACATAGTGGTGTGTCACTTTGAATATTAAGTATATCCATATTAAAAAATAGTCTTATTTAGTTTCACAGAAACAATCATTATTAAATCCATTAACTTCGGCATTTTTAACAAGCAAATAAATCTATTTAAATATTTTAGTTCTTTGTTTTGCACACTTAAAAAACTATCATTATGCAATTTTTCTAAATATTTTAATCGCTCAGATTTTGATATCCCATCTCTGTACATAGAATAAACTGCTCGAGTTAGATGAGAAATGTATTCGAATCGAATAAATTGAAAATACGAATCTGGCATTGAGAACTGCTTCATTATTGGCAAACGAAGTTCCAACAACATTCTTGCAGTATTATCCCAAGAGGAATAAGAATAACTTCTTTGAGTCAAAGATCCACCCTGTCTAAAACAATAATGATAGAAGTGCTCTGGAACAAAAGCTATTGAACTACATTTTTGTAAGTATGCGAAAGTGAATTTTGTATCTTCACCATAACATATTGATTCATCAAATAACAAATTACTTCCCCTAATTATAGAGTGTCTAAATAATTTACACACTGGACCTTTTAACAATCCATATTTATCAGTTAACTCAATTATTTCTTTGTAATTATTTTCCTCGATTAATTTATAAGACAAAGCATTTGACTCACCTTTGTAGATATAATCATTAACCAATCCATGAACAATAAGATCTGGAGACTTAGCTTTGGCTTCATTCATAGACCTACTCAAGGTATCATATTCAATAAAATCATCACTATCTATAAAATAAAGCCATTCTCCCTCAGCTTTAGACATACCTACATTTCTTGCAGAACTCACGCCACCATTTTTCTTATGAATAGTTATAATTCTTTTATCCATAAATGAATATCCATCACATATTTCCCCTGATTTATCCGTACAACCATCATCTACTAGAATCAATTCCCAGTCAATATAAGATTGTGAAATTACAGAATCAATACAGGTTGTTATATACTTTTCTGCATTATATACCGGTATAATAATACTTACTTTTTTTTTATAAATACTTTCCATATATCAACTATGATAAATGCACAAATTTGACTTTTTCATAAAAAAACATTACTAACTCAAAAAGATTTGGAAAATTTTCTACGCATTATCGATTTTATTTTTTCTTTTTCTTCTTTTGTCAGAGTAAACATCAACAATAAAACCGACAGTATTACAGATTCCCCACTTAAAGACATCAATCGAAAAAATGACATCTCCATAAATTTTGAAGAATATGACAAAATCGCAAGATATAATATTGTTACGCATACAATCTGCAATATAAGTTTCAAATACGTAGACAAATAAAACTCATTTACCAATGAATGAAATATTACTCCATTTATAACAAGAGTAATTAATAAAATAATAGTAGAAATTCCATAGGCCCAATAAGGTTCAGCCCCAATTTTAAATGCAATATATGTAAATATGACAACAAGGAACTGTATAGAACCAGAAATAAATGATATTTTTTTTATCCTCCCTGTAGCATGGATTCCTGCTAATACTGTAGAATTTATAATTGTAAGCATACCATAAAGAAGTGAAATTCTACACAATGGAACTGCATAATTAGGTACCAGTCCAAGCCATAAATTCAACACATAATAACAATCAATTAAAAATGGTGAAGCTAGCATCAAAATCAATAAATAAATATACAACGACCCTCTGTTTATAAGATAATTCATTCTACTGTAATTTTTTTGCACATAACAAATCATTATCTGCGGACGTATAGCCATTATAACATTACTAGCAAATTGCATAATAATGCCAGTTACTTGATTTGCAATGCCAGCTGCTGCATTCAATACAGTTCCAAAAAAGATATTTAACAAAAAGTTCAATCCTTGAGTCTTTCCTACTACACATAAATTCCCATACAAATCCCATCCTGCAAAAGAAGACATTTCCCTAAATATAGATTTGTCCATAATACGCTTATATCTAGTTTCCGGAAAGTTTCTTTTACAATATACAGAATACACTATTCTTATAAGTATCTGGGTACAAAGCATTAATGTCGCATATAATTTCAATTTATCCACGTCAGAAAGTAGAAGTGCAAACACAACTATCAACTTTAAAGTAACCTCCAATATACTTATATACGCAAATGCTCCCATTTTTTCGTGTGCAATAATTGCAGCATTATAAGGAACACTCATTATCATAACAACACTTGATAGCACAGAACATTGTAGCACCCACATTGCTGCATCATATCGATCAATTGGTATATTTAATTTATTATAAAGAATCCAAACTCCTACAGTTTCACTTAAAATCAGAACAAGAAATGAGATTAATGCATGTATCTGTATTGCAGAGCAAAAAACAATAGACATTTGTTTTTTATCATTTTTCCCTATAGCGGTTGTAAAAAAACGTTGAGTAGCACCTGACATAGTAGAATTTAAAAAGCCAAATAATGCTACTACACCTCCAACAATATTATATATACCATAGTTTTCCACTCCAAGTGTGTTCAACACAACACGACTTGTATACAAACCAACGACTAAGGTTATAAGCATCCTAATATAAAGAAATAAAGTATTCTTTACTATTCGTTTATTACTATCTGTTGCTTGAGACATGTTTACCTATTTATATATTTTTATTACCACTTCCATTCGAATCTCTCTATGTCTTCTTCCACAAGTGGTTTTCCTATCTGTACTTCTATAAAAGTTAAATCCGTTATGGCTTTTATGGCATGGTGATGCCCAAGAGGGATATTCATAACGTCTCCACGCTTAACCAATCTACGCTCACCGTCCAAAACGAATATTCCTTCCCCGTCAACGCAAGTCCATGTCTCGCTGCGATGACGGTGTAGCTGGTAACTTATGTGTTTGCTCGCATTTAAATGTATCGTTTTTGTCAACGAACGGGTACCATCTTCGTATTTAGCATTATCCAAGACACAATAAGTACCCCAACGACGCTCCTCGTACATGGGGCGTGTGATAAGCTTGTTGGCGTAGTCCTTTATCTTTTCCGAATCCTGCTTGTCGCAAACCATTATTCCGTCCGGTGACGCTGCCACGATGACATCTTTCAGTCCGTTGCAGAATACGGGTATACCCAATTCATTTACGGCGTGTGTATTCTCGTTGTTGTCTCCCATCATCACATTGCCGATATGGGTACTCGGCAGTTCCTCGCACAAGGCATTCCATGTGCCAAGGTCCTTCCACTCGCCAGCGAAAGGAACGACAGCTACAGATTGCGCCTTTTCTGCTACTTCATAATCGAAACTGATTTTTGGAAATTCGGTATATCGTTTGTCGGTTTCCTGAAATGTATCGGCCTTGATATATTGCTCGACGATATTCATCATATAACCAAGACGGAATGCGAACACGCCGCCATTCCAATAAGCTCCTTGTGCAAGAAGTTCCTTAGCCTTTTCCTCATTGGGCTTTTCAGTGAAGCGTTCCACCATCTTAACTCCTTCAGACGTTTCCGCTTCCTTTGGTACTACATAACCGAATTTCTCGCTCGCGTATGTAGGAGCTATGCCCATCAGTACAAGATCGGCAACGTTATTCTCTACTGTCTCGACCATCTTGCCTATCGTGGCGAAATATCTTGATTCTGTATAAACATCACACGGCATTACAACAACGATTTCGTCACTGCCGCATTTCTTTTCTTTAGCAAGATAGCTTGCCGCAAGGGCGATAGCCGGGAATGTATCACGACGTTCCGGTTCGGTTACTACACTTACATCTTCTCCTAATTGGTTGATGATGCTGTCACGCTGTACGGCATTGGTAGCGAACGTAATGTTATTGGTAAGTTGTGCCTCACGTATCTGACGCACAACTCGCTGTATCATTGATTCCATACCGCCGTCGGGCGAAGCCAACAATGGCAGGAACTGCTTGCTGCGAGCGTCATTGCTGAGTGGCCACAAGCGTTTGCCTGAACCACCGGATAATAATATTAATTGCATTATATTATAAACATTCTTTTTAAAGAATGTGTTAATGGAATTTCAATTAATCTCTTCTAAAAATATCTCTAGTATAAACTTTCTCTTCCACATCCTTCAAACAGTCATCAAAGCGGTTAGCTATAATAGCCTTGCTTTGCGCTTTGAATGCATCGAGGTTATTGACCACCTTGCTTCCGAAGAATGTTGTGCCGTCTTCAAGAGTTGGCTCGTAAATAATAACCTCTGCACCTT
>ULYM01046017.1_pt1 | contig 23833 bp, 17 predicted proteins | sample 1962141 | NCBI WGS metagenome assembly ULYM01 (sample SAMEA4835862, study PRJEB28245) | human gut metagenome | biome: gut microbiome; material: fecal sample | place: Denmark | collected 2008
GCGGGAAATGCTTCGAACGGTGACTGATCGCCATCCGGTCCATCGCTTCTTCGATACGGCGTTTCCGTTCGTTAGCCGGAATTCCCATATACAAAAGCGGCAATTCGATGTTCTCATAGACATTCAATTCTTCTATCAGGTTGAAGCTTTGGAACACAAAGCCGATGACACCTTTCCGCAAGTTCGTTCGCTGCGATTCGGTATATTTCGAGACTTCTATGCCGTCCAGATAATACGTTCCGTTGGTCGGATTATCCAACAAGCCCAGAATATTCAGCAAAGTGGACTTGCCACATCCCGAAGGTCCCATAATAGCGACAAATTCGCCTTTCTTCACTTCTATACTTACGTTATTCAACGCCCAGGTTTCCACCTCGTCTGTACGGAAAACCTTCTGTAAATTTTCTGTCTTAATCATATCTTTTCAGTTTTTAAGTTTGTTCATTTCTTTGTTTCAATTTAATCTTTCACTCAACTTTCAGGCACTTCACCGGATCAACCTTCATCAAAACATACGCCTGAATACCTACAGTAATGACAGATACCAGCCAAATTACAAGGAAAGGCAACAGCCAGTCAAGTATCGAGAAAGATACATGATAAGCAAACTGCTCCAGCCAGTTGGAAAGGAGTCCGTATGTTATCGGAAGAGCGATCAGATAAGCTATCACAACATACACCATAAACGGCTTGTTCAGGAGCCAGACAATCTGCCAACGGCTGGCGCCATGTATTTTCCGGATACTGATTTCCCGTATCCGTTGGCGCGTAGCATACCACGTAATACCAAACAAACCGAATAAAGTCAGCAATAATCCGATCACGGCATATACAGTGATGACCTGCGCAAAAGAGACAAACCGCGCATTCCGTTCCATAAACAAGGCGTGCATATCCATATATTGAAAGGCTTGCTTCGTATTGATCTCTTCCCATATCTGAGCTATCTGACGGATCGTCTCTTCTTTATCTTCCGGACGAAGTTTGATATGCAATACATTCGCATTACCCAAGGCCGACGAAGCAGGCAGGTGAATGGTAATCGGTGTTATCTCCTTCTCCAACGAATTGATCGGAAAGTCTTCAACGGTGCCACCGATTACATATAAAGAATCGGCATAGGTATCAAACTCCTGTAATGGACGACCAATCGGATCTACGCCTGCCGGCACCAACTGACGCACGAAACTTTCATTGACCAATACCGGATAAGCATATTCTTGCTGAAGCCGAGCCGGCGAATGTCCCGTCAATTGCCGGATATGCATCGTCTCCAGGAAAGAAGAATCACTGTATAACGTCAGCATATAAGTACGCTTTTCCGTACCGTCCGGTTGGGGAATCTGCAATTCCCGAATGGGAGAATTCAGCACAGAGCCTAACGACAAAGATATCGATTCGATTCCCGGTACCCGCTTTTCCAGTTCAGCCTTCAAAGGTGCTGCCGGAGGCGAAAACATATCTCCCGTTTCGATCAATCCTTCGTAATGAGACGCCTGTTGCAGAATCATACGTTGTTGCTTTTCTCCGATGCAAGTGGCCAATACCAAACCACAGGAAATGGCAAACTGGACGACAACCAATACCGCCATCAGTACATGTTTTCCCTTTCCGGTCGAGACCATTTTATATTCAGAATACGACCAGCGCATCAAACGCCGGCTGACATACCAGGCCGGAACAAGAGCCATCACCAATAAGAAACCAAGTAATAACGGAAGTACTTGTCCACTGAAGAAGAAAGCAAACGTCATCCGCGACTTCAGTATCGTATTGAACACCGGTAATACATCCGCAATGATCAACAAGGAAAGCAAGAACGAGATCACAACCGTCAACACTACGTCACCCAATAACTGCATCCGGATTTCACGGAGCGTTCCACCCATTAGTTTCTCCACATGAATCATCTTTAACTGCTGCATCAGCCGACTCAAGTTCATATTGGTATAATTGCAGCAGGCAATCACCAAGATCAAAATAGCAGCCAGCAAACCGATATATAATAACTGCACCTGGCTTTGCTGGATAAACGGAAGCTGTTGCTGACTCGTTCCTTGCGACTGGACAAAATAAAGATCTGACAACGAATCTACATAATATTGAGTCCGATCCGGCATCATCGTCTGAATCGACTTGTCTGCCCGAATCGCCTTTTCCACCTGTTCTGCTGAAACATGCGGCAGTAACTTCAAGAACGTGGCTCCACCCCAATAATCAGCCGTCTTACTTGTTAATACATCATACTTCAACAACGACTGAGTTTGCTCGGCCATCACCACAACCACTTCATAAGCTGTTCTCTTTCCTTCCGATTCTGTTTCTAAAGTCTTGCCCAACGGTTCCTCTTTTCCAAAGATTCGTTTTACCACAGATTCCCGAATGGCTATCTTATTCGGACTGAAAAGGGCTTCCTTCAAATCACCTGAAATAACTTCCACCGGGAAGAAAGTTGGCAAAGTAGAATCAGCCCCAATCATTTCCAAGTCGGAATATGTCTGTCCTTTATACCTAACAGAAGCAACATATTCCTGTATTTGCATAAAACTCTCCACACCGTGAATCTTCTTCTGTACATCCGAAGCCGCTTCAGGAGAAGCAAAAGCCACTTTCTGCCCGTCATCAAACGGATTGTCCTGCCGCAAGCAGAAGATCCGTTCCTTATCCGGATTATTCCGTTCCATAAAATAATCATGGATAAAATAAGTCAGCAACAGATTCGTCCCAGCCAATCCGATCGACAAGCTGATCACGGCAATGAGGAAAAACACTTTATTCCGCCACCACCCACGTAAAACCATTTTCAGTATAAAACTGTATTTCATATCCTATCAAATTTAATCTATATACGTTTTGTCTTTTATCATCCACGGTTGAGGGAAATTATCCCTCAGAGCGTAGGGAAACCGTCCCTTAGGCCGTAGGGAGACATTCCCTTAGAACGTAGGGAGAACTTCCCTCAACACGTAGGGAACGATTCACTCCCGTTTGATGACATCCGCCGGATTAATCCGAGAGGCACGCCGGACTTGTTCATACAAAGTAAGCAAGGCAACCAAGGCAACCAATACTCCTGCAACCAGAAATATCCATAAGGATAAAGGTGCACGATGAACAAAGGTTTCCATATAGCGCTCGATACTGAGATAAGCTACGGTAGAACCAACCAGATAGGCCAGCAACAGGACGTAAACATACTTCTTGATCAATAACCGGTAAATATCGCCGACTTGTGCACCATGCACTTTCCGCAAACCAATCTCCCGATAACGTTGACGAATATCATAAAGCGAAAGGCCGAACAAACCCAGACAGGAAATACCTACAGCTATCAAAGCGAAGGTGATGATCACCAACATCACTTTCCGGTCTTCTGCATGCAGCTTGGCAATCTCGTCTGTAACCAATGAATACTCAAACTCGCCACTTCCTATGGCTTCGGCATATACTTGCTTGAGATACGCAATCGCTTCTTTTTGTTTGCCGGGAACGAAAGAGATATAAAGCCAATCACGCGGATCGCCTTTGCCGAAAGCAAAGATGATCGGTTTGTTTCCACCGGATAAATGTCCGCTCCGGAAGTCTTCCATCACACCCACAATTTCATAAGGAAGTGGTGTTTTCGCATTCTCGAGACTGCTCCACCACAAACGGCGATCGGGCGTTACCTTGGTCGATTTCCAGTCTGTAATATGCAAGGCATTCAGGAAAGCCCGGTTGGCAATCAGCTTGTATTGCGTAAGCTCGTCTTCTTCATTCCAAGTTCGTCCTTCTGCAACCTGAAAGCCAAACAAGTCCATCAGTTCCTTGTCTGTCATCATCCATAAGACTTCAGCTGTCTCACCTTGTTCAGTACTGAACTTCAGTTCCCAATTCAACTGATAAGGAGGTTCGCCATAGGCAAAACCAGTCAGCAAAGGAGATTCTTTCAATCGTTGTTCCACCAAAGCACAAACTGATTTATTTTTAGCCATTTCCTTATCATATTCTTCGGGTGACATGGAATAGATCGACGGATTCTCTCGCCAGAAGCGACATTGGATCACGTTCTCTGCCTGATAACCTACGTCTGTATGTAGCAAGAAATAGAGTTGCCGACTTAAATAGATCGCCGCAACCACCAGACAAAATGTAATGATATATTGAAAGAACAGAAAGACAAAACGGGAAGCCAACGATTTACCTCCGACAAAGACCGAATGCAACGAACGGACAGGTACTGCATGAGTATATTTCCAGAACGGATAAAGAGCAATCAAGAAGGGTAAGACAAACAATACACTTCCCGATAACAGCCAGTCAAAATCGGAGTCTGATTGTACCGGAATACCGTACTTCGTAGCTACTACTTGTCGGGAAACTTCTACGATCAACCAAACCACCAGTAAAGCGATCCCATTCAGACACATATTCTCGACATACAATTGTCCGAAGATTTGCTTCTTACTGGCTCCGAAGATCTGTTTTATACCTAATTCTTTCCCTCGCTTCTGCATCACTACCGTGTACAGATTCACGTAATTGAACAAGCCGACCAATAAAATCAAACCCGATACCAATGCCAAGAGCTTCAAGACATCCATATTTCCCTGCAAGAAGGTCTTCGCATAGGCCGACACGCTTTTATCTAAATAAATCTCTTTAAGAGGATACAAGCGGAAGGAGGCTTCCTGATCAGATATTATGCTCAGTTTCATCGGCTTTTCGTTCTTCTTGTTCAACGCCACTACACTTTCCGGACGATACAACCGAACGACTTCATACGGGACTCTGGACCAATCCGCCAAGTCTTTGGAAAAGACCATATCAAACTGAAGGGAGGATTTCGTGGATGGTTCGCCTATCACACCGACAATCTTGGTTACTTTCCCAGTAGAAGAAGTCACGTTTTTCCCGATCGGGCTTTCCTGGCCAAAGAGCTTCTGTGCCAGTTTCCGGGTAATCAAGGCATCATTCGGGGCTAACTTCATCGTTCCTTCTAGGCAAGGGTAGGGAATCAAGTCGAAGAATGCCGTATCTACCGCCATCGTTGACACCGTATATCGGACGTCTTTCGCCACAATAAAGTCTTCTGCCAGCATAATAAAACGGCTATATTTCTCGACCGCCGGATCATCCAACGGACTCCTATATTCCTTGTCTTTATTCGGATTCCAACTGCTCGACAAGGTAATACGTCCATCATCATAAACCATCGCCATGAGGAACGTCCGATCCAATTCCGGAACAAAGTGATTTACCGTCATTTCCTGATGGATATAACGTACTAAGATAAACACACAAGCCAAACTCAGTGCCAAGCCTGCTATATTAATCCCCGTATAAGTCTTAAAACGGAAAATTGTTCTCAATGATAACAACACGTGTTTCATACTTTCTTCTTTTATATCTACAAACACATAAACAAAACGTATGCCAAACAGATAAATACTATGTTTACAACAACTTAACGAACCACCTACTGATAATCACCCGTGCGTCTTCGCACAAATAACGTGCACGAACGCACAGTCACCCTCGTTATCTATCCCAACTTATTCCCGCTTCACTACATCCGCCGGATTAATCCGTGACGCCCGGTTTACCTGCCAGAACAATGTTCCCAACGAAATAACCGAAACCAACAATAATGACCACAAGAAGATTCCAGCACCCAGCGGCGCTTTGACCGCGAAATTCTCGGTATAACGGATAATCACGGCTACGGCTATCGGTATCGAAACGGCAAAGGATACCAACAACAGGAACATATATTTCCGGAACAACAAGCGGTAAATATCTTTCAACTGGGCACCATTCACTTTTCGGATACCGATTTCACGGTAACGCTGCCGGACATCAAACAAAGATAAACCAAACAAACCCAAACAAGATACTGCAATGGCCACCATTGCAAAGACGGTATAAATATACGCTACCTGGCGGTCTTGCCGGTAAAGAGCCTGCATATCATCTTCGAGTAACGAATATTCAAAGTCTTCCGATCCATAAGCATCAAGTTCTACCGTCCGTAAATAATCCAATACATCTTTCGTATGGCCCGGAGCGCAAGCTATCTGATAAAAGTCACCACCATAACCCACATAAACCCGATAAATGGTTGGCTTGATTCCTTCACTCACATGACTCATATATGTATCTTCTACCACAGCACAAACTGGTTTCCACGGATCTTTTCTGGAAGCACGCACATTACTGTCTTCTGCAATCCGGGCATTCTCGCAACTATCGAATCCAAAAGCTTTCATCGCTGCTTTGTTGGCAACGAAATAAGTACCTCTTTGATCATCTGCTTCCGGTAATGCTCCTTCCAAAACTTGTACATCAAACAATCGGAAGAAATCGGCACTGACTGTTCGCGTACAAACCTCATGCATTTGTCCGGCTTCATTCGTAAACCGAATGTTATATCCCGGACTCGGCAACCATTCATGACCTGCTATCCATTGTTGAATATGTGGACAAGCATTCAGTTGCTGATCAATGTGATAAATACGATCTACTCGTTCCTGAATTTTTGCCGGATCTCGATAGATAGCCATGTCGCGCGACTCATAAATCAAATTGGCTTGGATGATATCTTTTGTCCGGATTCCCGGATCGGTATGCAACATCAACGACAATTGTTGGTTGAAATATAAAGAAAGAGTAACGAGTAAGAAACAGAACAGATACTGTACAAAAAGAAATACCATACGTACCCGCACCGAACGGCTATTTTGTCCGACAGACTGAATCGAAACAATCGGCGACATCCGGCTATACTTAAGATATGAATAACCAGCCGTCAATAATGGAAGGAACAGCAAGATCACAACCGAAAGCTGGACATCGAAAACGGTATAAACAAAGTGACAAGCCAACAAATGTTCTATCCAAGGCGTTGTAATCTCCATCCACAACCAGGCAAAGAACAAAGCAATGCCGACCAGCAGCAAGTTTTCTATCCACATCTGCGCAAACAGTCCTTTGGGATGAATCCCGAAGATTCGTTTCACCCCGTATTCTTTCCCTCGCTTCAAAGAGGAAACCAGATACAAGTTCAGGAAATTGATCATACCTGTCAGGAAAAGCAACAAACAGATACCGCCAATCACATACAAATAGGAACGAACGCCGTAACTGAACATCTGATCTTCGCGGAGTGATTTCATGACCGATTCTTCCCAATAAATCTCTTTCAAAGGGATAAAGGAAAAAGTTTCCTGCCGCGTATCTATATCTTTCATATGCGGATTCACAAAACGAGGATTCGAAGCAATCCGATTGATTTCTGCCATATCCGTGCCCGGTGAAAAACGATAAAACTCGGTCGGGATACGTTCCCAATGTTCTGATATAGATGAAGAGAGCAAGACATCAAATCGAATCAAAGTCTTACAAGTCGGTTCGGCCAATACGCCTGCCACCGTTACATCCTTCCCGTTACTATACCGAAGCACTTTTCCCACCGGATTTTCTTTGCCGAAAAGTTTACGGGCAAAGGCTTCCATCAGGTAAGCCGACTGCGGATTATCCAACGACAACTTTCCTTCAATTACCTGATATGGGAATAACTGAAGATAACCACTGTCCACTGCCAGCACATTCGCCTGGAAACGTTGGTTACCCGACAATACATAATCGTCTTGCATGGTGATCGCTTTCCCTATCGTCTCGATAAAACGAGGATCAATATAAGTACTATCCTTCCCGTTCCCGTTCGAATAACTGCTTAATCCCCGAGAACCTTCCATGTCAACAATCACACCATACACCTCATTCCGGTCCACGCAATGTGTATCAACCGTCAGTTCGCGATGGATATACCTCATTAAAATCAGGCAACAAGCCAAACTGAACGACAATCCCAAGATATTGATTATCGTATATGCCTTGGACCGAGCCAAGAAACGCCATGCATACGTAAGTGTTTTCATTGTATCTATTTCTTTCATTCTTTTTCCTTTTTCTAAATCCTCGGACGATGCTTCCGCAGCCCGGGAAGCATCGTCGAGCTATTCCCGCTTGATAACTTCTGCCGGATTCTCATGGGCGGCACGCCAGACACTTCGTCCGGTACAAAGTCCGATAAACAAAGCCAAGATTAGCATAATCAAAGCATACAGCCAACCATTTATCGTGGTCTGTTCAACATATTGTTCCAACCAACGTTGCATCACCAGCGTCCCTACCGGAAAGGCGATGAGGCAGGAGAGAAACAACATCCAAGCACACTGTTTCAGGAAGCTTTGCATGATAAGCCAAGCCGTTGCCCCGTTTACTTTTCGGATAGCGATTTCTTTCCGCCGCCGTTCACAGGCAAGCGTCACATGCGAATACACACCAAACAGAGAGATTACTATACAAACTACCGATACAAAAGCGAGTAGCTTCATCAACGAACGTTCGGAAGTCAGGTATTCATCATAGGCTTCACGAACGGTCTTCAATTCGAAATCATGATGACCGTCCAAACTTTGCATGATAGATTCAACCGCCCGATGTAAATCAGCCGTTCGGGTTTCATCGAAACGAATCAGGAAATCTCGACCAATATAGATTTCTCCTACACCATGCCCCGCCAACAAAGCAGGTTGTACCGGATCTGTCGGAGCTGAAATGTGGAAGTCTTTAATCACACCTTCTTCTTGTGGATAAAATGCAAATGTTGCCCGTCCGTCACGTTCGAAACCAATATCGGTATGCGACAAATGGTTCAGTTGAAGAAACAAAACCGACAAGCCCCATAAAATACCGACACAGATTGTCAACTGGATAATAATGCTACCTTGCTGGAAGAACATCCGCTCCCGTACATTTCCAATCGTATGATGCAAAGTTTTCACGATGGATTTCCGGCTATAATAACGGATAATCACCACCGAAAGTAACACGGATACAAGGAAAAGGAAAAAGAAATAACCCAAAGCCGGCAGATAAAGTCCACTGGTTTTATACGGTACATAGATGTGTTCCGCTCCCCGATGGAAATCATCATACGTCAACTCGTACCGAATCCAAATCATGGAAAAGGCCAAGCATACAAAACCAACAGCCAAACCGACAATACTTATTGCCGTCTGCATCTTGTACTTCATCAGGCTACGCACAGCCACTTTCAGGTAATGTTGTATCATATATCTAATATTTCTATCATCAATAACATAGACTTCTAAAACACCAGCTCTTCTGCTTCACCAAAGGTATCGTATCCGGAAACAATGACCAAGTCGCCGGGTTGTAATCCTTCTGTGATCTCATATTGACGAGGATTCTGCCGGCCAATGGTTACCGGGACTTTTACAGCCCGCGTCTTATCGGCATTGACTTTATAAATCCACTGCCCACCGGTTTGCTGATAAAAGTTTCCACGTGGAACGACTAACGCCTGCTCGGGTTGTCCCAATTCAATTTGTACCCGGAAGCTTTTTCCCAGTCGGACATTCTCCGGCATTTCTCCGGTAAAGACCAAATCCACTTCAAAGAGACGATCTTTCACTTCCGGAATCACCTTACTGATCTTCAACGGATAGCGTTTTCCCTGATAAGTAATGGCAGCCGGCAAACCGGTAGTTACCCGATCAATGTAATATTCACTGAGGGATGTATGAATCTTAAACTGGTCCATTACCTTGACTTCCGCGATATTCTCTCCGGCAGCCACCTGTTGTCCGGGCGTTACTTTCACGAAACTCAGTTGCCCGTCTATCGGAGAGCGAACCACCAAATCCTCAATCCGTTGCCGACTTCGTATCAACTTCTTTTCTTCCCGGTCACGATCGTTTTGCAATAGCTCTTTCCGGATAACCGTCATGGAAGAATCGCTCTGGAGACTTTTCAACTTCAGGCGGGTTGATTCCGTCTTATACCGATACTCATCTTCTGATACTTCCAGCTGGGCTTTACTGCGGATTCCCATCGCATACTCTTCCTTCTCGAGCGAGAAACTCTTCCGGATCTTGTTCAATTCATACTCGGCTTCCAACGTCTGTTGCTTTAAAGTCAGACTCTTCTGTTCCATCTCCAAGGCTTTCTCCTGATACGAAATCCGTTGTTTCTCCCATTCATCCTGCTGATCTTCTATCTCGCGCATCAAATTCGGATTCGTCAGTGTCAGAATCGTATCGCCTTTCTTCAGCAAACTGCCTTCTTCCCCGATGATCTGATCCACATTTCCGGCTTCCCGCGTATTGACAATAATCGTCAGAATCGGATGGACAATGCCTTCTACATCTACATATTCCATGAAGTCGGCTTGTTTTACTTCTTCTATCTGAATATGTTCCGCGTTAATCCGTAACCGTCTCGGACCAGAAGCCAATACAATCACATAAATCAGGCCACAGCATACCAGGAAAGCTCCGGCCAAGTAATAACGGTAACGTATGTACCAAGGTTTCTTTTCTAGTTTTATATCCATAAGAGTTTCGTTTATATTTCGGGTAAATTTTCACTTAACGGGCAATTCTGTTGAAAATCATATTGCGTCATACTACGCAACCCATAATACAATGTCCAATAGGTTTTCATCGCCGACAGATAATTACGCTGTGCAGCATCCTTTTCGGTCGTAGCGGCATTCAAATCCAGGATAGACGACTTTCCCATCAGGTATAACTTCATGGCTACTTCATAACGTTTACGGGCCGTTTCATCCGTCTTCCGGGCTACCTGTACTTGCTTCGCCTGCAAGTTAAACTGCCGCACCATCTTCCGGACATTCAGTTCGAAGTCGGTCATGGCTTGGCCCACTTGCGTATCAACCAGCTCCATTTGAGACTTTGCTACGCGGACTTTTCCTTTCCCACGTCCCCAATCCAGAATCGGAATGGCTAATGAAAGACTCACATACTGCTGATTCAACGGATCCCGATAGGAAGCCCTTAATTCTTCTCCGGTCTGTGAAAGACCAAACTGCAGATACAAATCGGCTTTTAGTCCCCGTTCAGCCCGGGCTGCTGCCAAATTGCTTTTACTCTCCAGTCGCATCCGTTCATAAGTTTCCATTTCCGGACTATACGCATACGCCAACTCCAAAGCCCGGTCTAATGGTACTTCAAACGCAACAATATCTTCGACACTCGGAAGGACTTCCAGATTCTCATCTTCCCGCAAACCTAAAAAAGAACGGAATGTCAAGGCGGCTTCTTCTACTTCTATCTGAGCCTTCATCACATTCGTTTCTTCATTCAGCCGGTTTACTTCCAGCTGCAACATCTCATTCTCCGATATGCTTCCGATCTCATACCGGCCTTTTGCGTACCGGTATAATGTATCTGCCGAAGCATAATTAGACTTGGCTATTTGCAGGTTTGCCTGCGCCGTTGCCAGACTGAAAAACAAATCACACGTTTTAGAGGCAATCAGTTCCAACGTTTCCGCATAGCTTTTCTTGGCTTCCCGAAAACGTACCGGCTCAATACGCCGGTCCCACTTCAAAGAATTATAACCGAAAAGCGACTGACGGTAACCAATGGTAATCGGTTGCGTATTATAAGCCTTCGTTTTTGTCGTCAGTTCATCCATCCGCTGCGTAGCTGTCTGTATAAACAAGTTACCACCTGTAAACCAAATATTCTGACTGATCGAGAGAGCCAGGTCCGTACTCAATTGGTTCTGCCGGATAAACTGTTCGGTTCCGTCGGGTTGTGTTACCTTATTAATCTGCCGGTTCAGATAAGGCGAAGAAGTCAAGCTGACTCCCGGCAGATAATTGGCCCGAAAGTAGCGGTAACTCCAATAAGCAGCCCGATACGTATGTGCAGCCGCCTGCGCTTCCGGAGAATAGGCTTGTGCCAATTCAATCGACTGTTTCAATGTCAATGTATGTCGGGTTTGCCCAACACTTGTCAAAGTCAGCCACAGGCTTCCACTTAATAAAAGTATATTCCGATAGAGTTTCATATAGACACGATTTATCACAAACACAGATTCAAATATCGTGCCATATCCATAACCTATTACATGATAGAGATATATAGAAAAAGGAGAGAATTAACTCCGTGCGATTCTGCACAAAAAACGTGCGGGAACGCACGGAGAAGGCCTATGGATAGTATAGAAATTATCGAAGAAAGGACCAGAAATGATCTGGAGTGATTACTTCATAAATAGAATTCTGATAATTTTCAGCAAATGATTTGGGCATTTTCGCCTTGGCTTTTGTGTTCCATTTGAACTCATACGCCCGTAAAATACCATCTTCTTCTTCAATCAAATCTATTTCCTGCTGTTCATGGGTTCTCCAGAAATATAAATTGGCAAAACTTGATGTATAAGCATTTCGTTTTACCCGTTCACTCACCATCAGGTTTTCCCATAAAGCTCCGACATCCGTGCGCAATTCCAAAGGAGCGAAATTTGAGATTACCGCATTACGTATACCATTATCATAGAAATAGACTTTTTTCCCTTTCTTTATCTCATTCCGAATATTCCGGCTGAATGAATCCAGACGAAACACAACAAAGCATTTCTCCAATAAGTTTATATAAGATTCAACCGTACTTCTGTCCACTCCCAATAAATTACTTAATTCATTATAAGAGACTTCACTTCCTAATTGCAAAGCCAAAGCCCGTACCAGTTTCTGAATAAGATCCGGTTTCTTGATTCCTTTATACGTAAATAAATCTTTATAGAGATAGTTATTGGTTAGCGACATCAAAGTCCGCTTAGCATCAGCCGGCTCATTGACTACTTCCGGATATAATCCGTAAATCATCCGGTTCTCCAACAATCGCCTTTCTTCTCTTTCCGATGTAGCATCTGCCAATTCCGATAAAGAAAACGGATACAGATTATGCTCCAACAAACGTCCAGTTGCCGGTTCATTGATTTCATTTGCCATATCCAACGAGGAAGAACCGGTAACTATCACTTGCGTATCCAGTTTCAAGTCTCCAATGATCTTCAAAACCAATCCAATATTCCTGACACGTTGCGCTTCATCTATCAGGACTAAATCGTAGGGTGATAACAAATGATTTAACTCCGTAGATGTTTTCCCTTCCAGTTCCAGTACATCATCCACGTTATCACAATTCAAAGACAGGATTTTTCTGAATCCTCCTTCTATGGCCGACAATAATGTTGTCTTGCCTACCTGTCTGGCTCCCAACAGAACAATAACTTTCTTCCGCCTGAAGTCTGCCAGAATCTTTTCTTCAATAATCCGCTTTATCATCGTATCGTTTTTCCACAAAAATAGCAGAAAAAGCGTTTCTAACCACAAATTTTAACTGAATTTTGCGGTTAAACCCACAAAATTCGGTAAAATTCCAAGGATTAGACCTACATAATCCTTTTTCTTCCCGTGCGATTCTGCACAAAAAACGTGCGGGAACGCACGCACAAGGTATTTGTATTCCTTGTATCTTTGCCTGTATGGAAGAAAAAGGGAAAATATTGATTATCGACGATAACGAAGATGTTCTGTTTGCTTTGAATATGCTGCTCGAACCGTATATGCAGAAGATCAAAGTAACCACACAGCCTGCGCGTATCGAACACTTTATGCGAACATTCCAGCCGGATGTGGTTTTGCTGGATATGAACTTCAGGCGTGATGCCGTAAGCGGACAGGAAGGTTTTGAGTGTCTCGAACAAATCCTGAACATAGATCCGCAGGCGGTTGTCATTTTCATGACGGCTTATTCGGATACGGAAAAGGCTGTCAGGGCGATTAAAGCCGGAGCGACCGACTTTGTATCCAAGCCCTGGGAAACGGAGAAGTTATTGGCAACGCTTTCTTCGGCTATCAAGCTGAGCCATTCCCGTAAAGAAGTGGATCGCCTCCAAGCTCAAATGAATGCATTGAAAGGAGAGCCTGATCTGCCGGAACTGATCGGTGAATCGCCGGCTATGCAGAAAGTGAAAGAAACGATTACCCGACTTTCTGAAACGGATGCGAATATCCTTATCTCGGGCGAGAACGGAACCGGAAAAGACCTGGTGGCCCGGTTACTGAAATATTATTCTCCCCGGCGCGACGATGCTTTCATTACCATCGATCTGGGCAGTATTCCGGAACAACTCTTCGAGAGCGAACTGTTCGGATACGAGAAAGGAGCATTTACCGATGCCCGTAAGTCGAAACCCGGACGGATGGAAACAGCTTCCGGCGGTACGTTGTTTCTCGATGAAATCGGTAATCTGTCGTTGCCAATGCAAGCCAAACTACTGACGGCGATTGAGAAGCGTTACATCACTCGTTTAGGAGCTGTCGAACCGATTCCGATCGATGTCCGTCTGATTTGTGCCACCAATGCCAACCTGCATCAGCTGGTAGCCGAAGGGAATTTCCGTCAAGACTTGCTCTATCGTATCAATACCATCGAACTGATCATTCCGCCGCTGCGCGAACGGGGTGAAGATATTCTGTTATTGGCCGAGCATTTCCTGAAACATTATAACCGGAAATACAAGAAAGAGATCAAAGGCTTCAGCCGGGATGCCAGTGCCAAGTTGATGAAATACAAATGGCCGGGCAACGTCCGCGAGTTACAGCACGTATTGGAACGCGCCGTAATCCTCAACGAAAGTAGTCTGTTGCGTCCGAACGATTTTCCGTTGTATCCGGCCACACACGAGCGGAAACAGCCCGAAGACAACGAACTGAATCTGGAACAGGTAGAACGAAAGACCATCGAACGTGCCTTACGGCAAAGCAACGGCAATATGACCTATGCCGCCGAGCTATTGGGAATCACCCGTTTCTCCCTTTACCGTAAAATCGAAAAGTTAGGCTTATGAAAACCTATACGCTGACAATCGCGCTCCACATCGCCGGAATTTTCCTTTCGGCTCTGTTCCTTGCCTACAGTCTGCTGCAGGAATGGTTCTTTTGCAGCGTATTCAGCGTATTGGCTATCGTGAGTATCAGTATCCGGCTTTATATCCTGCAGATGCGGCAGGTGAAGTCTTGGCGTTATCTGGTCGATTGTCTGTTGCAACACGACTTAACCCAAATGGTTCACGCCCCGTTTAAAGACAAAGCCATGCAGGAACTGGCTACCGATTTGTCGGCAGCCCTTCGTTCGCTGCGCCAGCAATTGCTGAACGAAGAAGTCAAGAGACAATATTACGAAAACCTGTTGAATAAAGTCGATACCGCCGTCCTCGTTGCCGATAAGCAAGGGAAGATAGACTGGACCAACCGGGCTGCTGATACGCTGTTGGCATCCTCGCCATTCTTACCTGATGAGATTTTGACGGCGATCCGGAAGAAATTGCCGGTAGTCCGTTACACCCGGCAAAACCTTCCTTTGGATTTATCCATCGACGTGACCCGTATTTATCTGCAAGGATGCGAACGATGGATTGTCAGTTTAAAGAACATTCATGCGACTTTGGAACGAAATGAGATGGAAGCCTGGCAAAAGCTGATCCGCGTTCTTACGCATGAAATCATGAATTCCATTACACCCATTATCTCGTTGGCCGAGACCTTAAGCGAACGATGTAAAGAATATCCGGAAGAAATCCGGAATCGCCAGCATCTGCAACAAGGCTTGAACATCATCCGCCGTCGCAGCAAAGGTCTGCTGGAGTTTGTAGAGAATTACCGAAAACTCACCCGCATCGCTCCGCCGGTTAAAGTCCGTATTTCCGTCAAAGAGTTCTTTGCCGACCTGAAACGCCTGAATCCGGAGCCGTATATCCACTTCCAACTGACCGACGAATCACTGGAATGGGAAGCCGACCGGGCACAAATGGAGCAAGTTTTCCTGAACTTATTGAAGAACGCCCGCGAGGCTTGTGCCACTGTGAGCGAACCTTCTATCCAAGTCCTGGCCGAATCGAACGGAAAAGAACGGATCTTCATCATCCAAGACAACGGAGAAGGCATCCTGCCCGACGTACTGGAACGGATTTTCATCCCGTTTTTCACCACCAAACCAAGCGGTTCAGGCATCGGTCTCAGCCTCTGTAAACAAATCATTACCCTGCATGGCGGCAGTATCTCGGCAACTTCCGAGAATGGTCAAGGCAGCTGTTTCCGAATCATCTTCCCTTAAACGGGTACTGCTAATCTGATAAACTTCCTGTTCAAACGAGAGAAACTTGTTTTTCCAGGTACATTTTCTTTGTTCGCCCTGGGCGAACATATAATCGCCAACGACGAATATATATTCACCAAGGGCGAATATAAAAACGCTCACGGCGAACAAAGTTTACATCGAGAGAAAAGACAAAAAATCCCGGCAGAAGGGGAAGTTTCTGTCGGGAAGTAAGCATTTATTTCCTTTTGCGCCCTGATCAGGCCTCTTTACATGCTTCCGGTAAAATCGCCAGGGCTTTATTCTCGTTCGCCTCCATGATTTCCCGTTCGCCCGGACCTTTGTCGTTGATGCCGCAAAGATGCAGAATTCCGTGAATAATAGTCCGGTGCAATTCCTCGTTATACGAAGTATGAAAAGCCTCGGCATTCGTCTTAACCGTATCCAGGCTGATGAATAAATCGCCGGAAATCTTGTTTCCTTCCGTATAATCAAACGTGATGATATCCGTATAATAATCGTGTTGCAAATACTGGCGATTGACTTCCAGAATCTTTTCATCCGAACAGAAAATATAACTGATGTCGCCCGTTTTCTTGCCATAGGTCGCAGCCACAGCTCTCACCCAACCGCTCACTGCCTGTTTATTGATTGCCGGAAGTTCAATATCTTCCGCATAAAAAGCTATTGCCATATCTCTTGATTTTATTGTCTGCAAAGGTACGAAAGTAAGCAAATATCTCTACCTTTGCAGGAAACAGAAATTTAAAATATCATGAAAAGAATTGTTGTGTTTATTATTCTAAGCTGCCTTTGTGCCTGGCAAGCAATCGCTGCCGATTACCGTTACGAACGAAACATTGCCTACCGACAGACAAATGACGCATATGCCGATTCGATGTGCCGGCTGGATATTGCTTATCCGTCAGATGCTAAGGACGCACCCGTGGTTGTCTGGTTTCACGGAGGTGGCCTGACCGGAGGAAAACGGGAAATACCAGAAGCGTTATTAAAAGAAGGTTTGATCGTTGTAGGTGTCGAATACCGCTTGTCGCCGAAAGTAACTATCCCGGAGATCATTGATGACGCAACACTAGCCGTCAGCTGGACATTCGATCACATTGCCCAATACGGAGGAAGTACCCAAAAGATTTATTTATCCGGTCATTCTGCCGGAGGTTATCTGATCGATTTAGTAGGATTGAATAAAAGCTTATTAAAGAAATACGGAAAGGATGCCGATCAAATCGCCGGACTGATTCCCTTCAGCGGACAAGTCATTACGCACTTTGAAGCCCGGCGTCGCATGGGAATGCCACCATTACAACCTTTGATCGACTCGATAGCTCCGCTCTACTATGTACGGAAAGACTGTCCGCCTATCCTGATTATCTCAGCAGACAGGGAAAAGGAACTGTACGGAAGATATGAAGAGCAGGCATTCTTCCACCGTTTATTCAAGTTATTAGGACATCCGGATGTAACACTGTATGAATTGGACGGGTATGATCATGGGAACATGGCAGCACCTTCCTTCCCATTACTCTTGCAATTCATCCGGGAACACGAAAAGAAGTAACCGATAACAGACAAGAGCCGGTTATCTCACCAGCCATTTCTCGATATTCCGAGTCGCGTTGCTGAAGTTCACACCTACCTTGAACAAGCGGCGCGAATCGGACACGAAAGGCAAAGCATACTGCTTTTCTTCTATCTGCTGCAAGGCTTCTTCAGCTGTGCCATCCAACTTAAATTTCATTACATAGATGAACTGGTCCGTGCGGATTACCAAATCTACGCGTCCTTCGGATGTATGGTATTCGGCCTGGGTATAAAATCCAACCAAACGGAAGATGATGAACAGAACATTCTGGTAATGCAATTCCAAATCACGTACCAGCTCGTAAGGTGTATCCGAGAAGAAACTCTGAAGACGTTTCATGAATCCGTCAATATTCCCCGAACGCACTTCCTTGACAAAGTTCACAATATGGAAAGCAGAACTTCCTGAACGGATATGCGCATAATAAGGCAACAAGAAGCGGGTAAAGCCTTCTTCCACTTCCTTATTCGGGAAACCTAATGTATAAGTCTCAAATTCCGGATCATAATCCTTGATCGTCAGGTAACCACTCTGATAAAGTACCGGAATCGGAGATGAATCTACCGTATCAATGCCGGTCAGCGTATCAGCCGTTGCCTGCTCATACGTCAGATGTTCCAACGGATAATGATTCTCTTTCAGTAATTCCACCAGATATGTTGGTGTTCCTGTCTCGAACCAGTAATTACCCAATTTCTTTCGGGCGAAAGTATTCAACAAACTAAACGGATTATACAATCCTTCTGAATCTTCTACAAAATGATAACCATCATAACGTTCTTGTAATTCCCGCAGTAAATCCTCATAACTCATCTGCAAGGTTTCGGATAAATCGCGTATATATTCTCCCAAATCCGTCACAAGTTCCTGCTCTGTGATACCACAAATAGCGGCATAACGATTATCCATGGATATATCCATCAAATTATTCAAGTCACTGAATACGCTGACTTTAATGAACTTCGTTACGCCAGTCAGCAACGCGAACTGCAGATAAGCATCCTTACTTTTCAGTACTCCATAAAAAGCCTTCAGGATATTCCGATAGCTGGATTGAAGCTCTTTATTATGGATTGCCTGTAGCATCGGCTTATCGTATTCGTCAATCAAGACAACAACTTTCTGACCTGTTTCCCGACAAATCTTCTCAATCAAATAAGCAAAACGCTCTTCCGGAGCCCGATCTTTTTTCTCATCTCCATAAACAGCTTCCCAACTTTCCAAGTGTTGATTGAGAATAGCCACCAGCGAATGTACATCTTCATACCGACGGGCATTCAAATCCAAATGTAATACCGGGTAAGTTTTCCAGTCCTTTTCCAAGGAAGCCATCGCCAAGCCTTCGAACAATTCTTTCTTCCCTTCATAGTATGCCTGCAAGGTTGAAAGCAACAGACTCTTTCCAAAACGGCGGGGACGGCTCAAGAAGTAATACTTTCCCGTCTGAACCAGCTGATAAATCAATGCGGTCTTGTCCACATACAAATATCCTTCCTTGCGGATATTCTCAAAACTCTGGATGCCTATCGGATACTTTCTGTTCATAGCTTCTCTGATTTGAGGATTGTCGTTTTACAAAGGTAGTATTTCCTTCTAAGAAATGTTTATCTCACCAGCCATTTCTCGATATTCAGAGTCGCGTTGCTGAAGTTCACACCTACCTTGAACAAGCGGCGCGAATCGGACACGAAAGGCAAAGCATACTGCTTTTCTTCTATCTGCTGCAAGGCTTCTTCAGCTGTGCCATCCAACTTAAATTCCATTACATAGATGAACTGGTCCGTGCGGATTACCAAATCCACACGACCTTCCGATGTATGGTATTCGGCCTGGGTATAAAATCCGACCAAGCGGAAGATGATGAACAGAACATTCTGGTAATGCAATTCCAAGTCACGTACCAGCTCGTAAGGTGTATCCGAGAAAAAACTCTGAAGACGTTTCATGAATCCGTCTATATCACCCGAACGCACTTCCTTGACAAAGTTCACGATATGGAAAGCCGAACTACCCGAACGGATATGCGCATAATAAGGTAACAAGAAGCGGGTAAAGCCTTCTTCAACCTCTTTATTCGGGAAACCCAATGTATAAGTCTCAAATTCCGGATCATAATCCTTAATCGTCAAGTAACCACTCTGATAAAGTACCGGAATCGGAGATGAATCCACCGTATCAATACCAGTCAGCGTATCGGCCGTTGCCTGCTCATACGTCAGATGTTCCAACGGATAATGATTCTCTTTCAATAATTCTACCAGATATGTTGGTGTTCCCGTCTCGAACCAGTAATTACGGAATTGCTTACTCTTCAATACATTCAGCAAACTAAACGGATTGTACATACCGGATGTACGTTCAGCGAAATGATAACCATCATACTGTTCCTTCAGTCTGCGGCAAGTATCCTCATAACTCATGCCGGTTGCTTCTGCCAACTCTTGAATATCCGTCGATAATGTCGCATATAATTCCTCTTCACTGATACCGCACAAGCCTGCAAAATCTCGGATAAGCGTTATATCTTCTATATTATTCAAGTCACTGAATACGCTCACTTTACTGAACTTCGTTACGCCAGTCAGCAACGCGAACTGCAGATAAGCATCCTTACTTTTCAGTACTCCATAAAATGCCTTCAGGATATTTCGATAACTGGATTGAAGCTCTTTATTATGGATTGCCTGTAGCATCGGTTTATCATATTCGTCAATCAAGACCACCACATTTCGGCCTGTTTTCTCAGCTGCCCGTTGGATAACACCCTTAAAGCGGAGAGATAACGTCGTTTCACTTTCCTGTGTTCCGTAGAGACGTTCCCATTCACATAAGGTATCATTCAGAATAGAAGTCAAACTATCGACCGAATCATAACGCTGGGCATTCAAATCCAAATGCAATACCGGATAAGTTTTCCAGTCCTTTTCCAAGGAAGCCATTGCCAAACCATCGAACAATTCTTTCTTCCCTTCATAGTAAGCCTGCAAGGTTGAAAGCAACAGACTCTTTCCAAAACGGCGGGGACGACTCAAGAAGTAATACTTTCCCGTCTGAACCAGCTGATAAATCAATGCGGTCTTGTCCACATACAAATATCCTTCCTTGCGGATATTCTCAAAACTCTGAATGCCTATCGGATATTTTCTGTTCATAGCTTCTCTGATTTGAGGATTGTTGTTTTACAAAGGTAGTATTTTCTCTCTGTTTTCTACCTTATCCAAAGAATAAATAAGCCATGGCTATAGCCGCAATCGCTCCGGCCAAATCTGCCAATAAAGCACAGGGAACCGTATATCGGGTATTCTTAATACCTACACTGCCATAATAAAGCGCAACTACATAGAATGTCGTATCACACGAACCTTGCACAATAGAAGACAAACGACCCACAAATGAGTCCGCTCCATACGTATTCATCGCATCGAGCATCATTCCGCGCGCACCACTTCCGCTTAATGGTTTCATCAGAATAGTAGGAAGAGCCTCAACAAAATCGGTATTCAAACCGAGAGAACCTACACAGAAACGAACGCCTTCGATCAGGAAATCCATCGCTCCTGAAGCCCTGAAAATCCCGATTCCAACCAGAATGGCAACCAGATAAGGTATGATCGTAATGGCTGTCTGGAATCCTTCTTTCGCTCCTTCAATAAAAGCATCATAGACATTCAGCTTTTTACGGACGCCACTCAGGATAAATCCACAGATAATGGTAAACAGCAAAGTATTGGCAAAAAGGGTAGAGTAGAGGGAAACCTGTTCCTGCGTCATGGAATGAAACAACCAGATCAGCCCTCCAATCAAAGCTGCCATACCACCAAAGAAAAGCAATAAGTTCCGTTGCAGGATATTGATCTTCTGCTTAAAACAGACCGCCAGAATGGCCACCAAGGTAGAAATAAATGTGGCCAACATAATAGGCAAGAAGACATCCGATGGATTAGCTGCTCCCAGTTGCGCCCGATACATCATGATCGTAATGGGAATAAGCGTCAGTCCGGAAGCGTTGATGCAAAGGAACATAATCATCGGATTACTGGCGGTGTCTTTCTCCCGGTTGAATTCCTGCAACTGTGTCATCGCTTTCAATCCCATCGGCGTGGCTGCGTTATCCAATCCCAAAAGATTTGCCGACAAGTTCATGAAAATAGAGCCGGTCACCGGATGATCTTTCGGTATATCCGGGAAAAGCTTGCTGAATACCGGCGAAGCCATCCGGGCAAATGCCTGAATCACGCCACCTTTCTCTCCAATCTTCATAATACCTAACCAAAGAGATAATATACCGGTCAGTCCCAATGAAATCTCAAAGCCTGTTTTTGCTGAGGCGAACGAAGCATTGATAATCTCTGTAAAGACATTCGTATCGCCCCAAAAAATCAATTTGCAGGCAGCTACGACAAAAGCTATCAGAAAGAAAGCAATCCAAATATAATTCAGTACCATGTGTTCTTCTTTTTGAACAACAAACATACAGAAAATTCACCAATTTCTCCGTATGTTTGCATTGAACATCAAAAAATACGATCCAATATGCTTACGGCATCTTTTATCTTAGACGAACTCCGATCGGTCGCATCAACCGAGAAAGCAGCACATTTGAGCCGCTTTTTCAAGACCGGTCCCGGAGAATATGGCGAAGGCGACAGTTTCTTAGGTATTCCTGTTCCGCTGACGCGCAATATTGCCAAGGCTAACCTGGAAACGCCTTTGGATGAATTACAAATCCTGCTCCATTCTCCATGGCATGAAGCACGGCTTTGTGCGCTTCTCATCCTTGTAGAACGCTTCAAGAAGAGAAAGACAACCGATGAGGAACGTACCATCATCTACCAGTTTTATTTGAAGAATACCCGTCGTTGTAACAATTGGGATCTGGTGGATTTAAGTTGTCCGACCCTTGTAGGCGGTTATCTCCTGCATCAGACAGACCATAGTCTGCTGTATCGTTTGGCAGAAAGTGACAATTTGTGGGAACAACGCATTGCGATTGTCTCTACCATAACCCTTATCCGTCATGATCAGTTTGCTGACACTCTTGCCCTTTCCAAGCAACTGATGAATCATAAACACGACCTCATGCACAAGGCTGTTGGCTGGATGCTCCGTGAAATTGGCAAACGCGACCGGAATGTCCTTACCGACTTCCTTGATGAATATGCCACCCGTTTACCCCGCACGGCTCTTCGTTATGCCATTGAGCATTATCCGGAGGAGGAAAGACAGGCTTTTCTTAGAAAGAAGTAAAACTGGGCATACAGAATCCTTCATCCGCCAGTATATATCCCCAAACAACGAAAGCGGGATATAGCGGCACAGCGCATATCCCTCAGATTGATCGGAAGGATATAGCGCGACAGAATATATCCCTAAAATACAAAAGCAGGATATAGCGGCATGGCGTATATCCCCCAGATTGATCGGAAGGATATAACACGACAGAGTATATCCCTAAAATACAAAAGCGGGATATATTCTTGCAAAATATATCCCGCGCCACCCAATTAGGATGTAATCTTTCCTGAAAGAACCTTTATAAGGTCACGCCAGTCTTGAAGATGGCTATATCCGAATAGCCGTTCGTCTCATTCCGTGTAACCGCCCCGGAAGCCACGTCCTGAATGCGGCAGATGAAACGCGCCAATGCATCTTCCATTTTTTCTCCTTCTACTAATGTTCCGGCATTGAAGTCTATCCAACCAGACTTCTGTTGTGCCAAACGATTGGCTACACCATTGACACAACCGACAGTCGGAAGAATCCAAATCTCATTACGGATACCACATAAACCATTCTTCCGTCGGTATCCCTGGAAAGTCCACCCGTCAGCCGGTATTGTCAATTCCGTTTTCACCGGTTGATAAACATACGACTGAATCCCTTCCAACGAAGTCTTCAGTACCTGCTCATTAATCCATTCTCCCGACTGTACCCGACGAAGCACGTGTCCAATGGGATAACCATACTTGATGACCTGATCTTGTTCATTCAAATCGGCCAAAGCAATTTTATGTCCCACTGGAATAGCTTCCCGAAGTGTCACGTCCCGGCCAGATAAATGAAGGACCTCGCCTACCGGAAGATCTGCCAAAGCAACGGCTACATTATCCTTCGGATGAATTTGAATATACCGGTCCATCCTTATTCCGCTTTAGAAACCCACTCTTCTACAACCGCCAGCATACCTTTATGGGCAATTGCTTCGATTGTGGGTCGTGCTCCGAAGAGATTGTAGATACCGTCAAGG
>ULYM01061670.1_pt1 | contig 22848 bp, 16 predicted proteins | sample 1962141 | NCBI WGS metagenome assembly ULYM01 (sample SAMEA4835862, study PRJEB28245) | human gut metagenome | biome: gut microbiome; material: fecal sample | place: Denmark | collected 2008
GATCTGGATGCGCATACGGATTTCTTTACGGCAGCTCCGGATATTACGCCTTATACGACGTTGGGAGTTGGACCGGGTTTAGGTCAGCAGATTGAAACGGCAGTGGCTTTGGACGAACTGATGTCGGCTGTCATCAAACCGGTTGTGTTGGATGCCGATGCCTTGAACCTGATCGCTTCGAATAAGGATATTCTGAATAAGATACCGACCCGCAGTATTCTGACTCCGCATCCGAAAGAATTTGACCGTTTGGCTGGAGCCAGTAATTCTGCTTACGAGCGGTTGCAGAAGGCTCGTGAGTTTGCCAAGGAACATCGCTTGTGTGTGGTATTGAAAGATGCTTATACCGCTATCTGTACTTCCGAAGGAAATGTGTATTACAGTGTCAGCGGTAATCCGGGAATGGCAACAGCCGGCAGTGGTGATGTCTTGACTGGCATTATCTTAGGTTTGCTGGCTCAAGGGTATGAACCGGAAACAGCGGCAGTAGCCGGTGTATTCTTGCATGGAACAGCCGGAGATTTGGCCGCGGCCCAATGGAGTGAGCGGGGCATGATTTCCGGCGATCTGATCGATTCACTCGGAAAAGCCTTTAAGCAGGTTATTTGATAGGTAAGAGCAAAGGAATATTGTAGAAACACAAACGTATAGTTAGAATGAGAAAAGTATTGTTTTTAGTATTGGTTGGTTTGGTTGGAGGATTATGGAGTTGTTCGAACCAGCCTGTAAAAGAAGAAGCCCCGCAATGGAAAGCCAAGCATGTGGTTTTGATCGGTATTGATGGATGGGGTTCGTATAGTGTTGAGAAAGCGCAAATACCTAACATCCGTTTCTTAATGGACAGTGGTGCTTATACCTTGCAGAAACGTTCGGTATTGCCTTCGTCGAGTGCTGTCAACTGGGCTTCGATGTATATGGGAGCCGGACCGGAATTACACGGATATTGTGAATGGGGTTCGCAAGTACCGGATCTGCCTTCGCGGGTAGTAAATAAGAACGGAATTTTCCCGACCATCTTCTCTGAATTGAGAGCCGTATCACCCGAAGCCGAGATCGGAAATATTTACGAATGGGATGGAATCCGCTATCTGGTGGATACATTGTCTGTCAATTATGACCGTCACGTAGCGGAAGTGAGCAAAGATTCTACGGCTACAGCCCGTTGTGCTGTTGAATATATTCGGGATAAGAAACCGGCATTGGTCAATATCGTGTTCGATGCCTTAGACCATGTCGGGCATGCTGCGGGTCATGATACACCGGCCTATTACGATAAGCTGGAAGAGATTGATGGCTATGTAGGAGAAATCGTACAGGCGGTTAAAGAAGCTGGTATTTGGGATGAAAGTATTATCATCGTAACCGCCGACCATGGAGGAATCGAGAAGGGACACGGCGGACGTACCATGCAGGAAATGGAAACGCCTTTTATTATTTGTGGCCAACATATCAAGAAAGGCTATAAACTGGAAGACAGTATGATGCAGTTTGATATCGCATCGACTATCGCTTCTATCTTTGCCATCCAGCAACCTCAAGTATGGATTGGTCGTCCGATGGATGTTTTTGAGTAAATGAATCAGCATGAAGGATAAAGGGAAAGGTGAGTCAGTGAGTTGGCTCACCTTTTTTTGTAGAACTTACCTTCGTAATAATGCCTATTCGGATGTATAATTTTGGACGAGAAATAAAAAAATCAGTATGTTTATAAAGGCCATGTACAAGATGGACTGCAATAGATAAAATGGGAATATTAAGTAGGTGATCTGTTTCCAATCCGTGGCAAGTTGCACATGAAACGGTATTGTCTGCCGACAAACGTGTATCATGATATAAGGCAAAACCCAAGGCTACCTTGGCCGAATCCACAGGAATTGATTCCATCAATGGCTGCAACGGTTCGTTGGCAAACTCATCCGCTACCGTAGGAGAGGTGAAACAGGCTTTACGTTCGTTGGCTGCCCAAGACAAGATCACAGCTTTTTCGTCATTGTCCAATGAAGTTCCCCAGTGATTGGGCATGTGTGAGAATTTAGCTGGAGGCATTGAGCCACTCATGACCGTATGTTCCAACTTGGCTAAATCGACTTCTGAAACAGGTTGTCCGCTTTCTAAAGCTTCCAACATGGCAGTGAAGTCAACATAGCGTGCTCCTTCCGTCATGTCTGCTTTTAAGTTGACATAGATACGAGGTTTATTCAAATGGATTGCTATGTTATGTTCATTATTTATGAAGCCAGGATTTGAATTTTCTCCGGATGTACTTTATGGTAAGCCAACAACCGGATATGGAAACGAATGTTCCTCCTAACATCAGGAACCACATGAGCAGAAACCAAAGCCAAGGACGGGTAACGAGTCCGGGAATTTGCAGACTATGCCATGCCGGATACATCCAATGTTGCCATCGGGCAGGACGATTCACATACCGGTATGTGCCATGAGTCGGATCAATATAGTAACAACTGGCATCCGGATCTTTGATCTGGACTTTCCATACAGGCAGAGGCAACTGCTTCTTTCGGGAAGTGTAATACGTTTCCTGTTCTGTCAGCCATTGGATTTCTATCTGGCTTTGCTCTCCATGTATGTCTTGTAATACTTGCCGGACATCGGCTGCTGTGAGGTTTAATACCTTTATTGAGTCGGCTTGGCGTGCATCCCAGGTTATTATTCCGTTATCAGTCTGCGTCTGATAAAGAGGAATGGAACCGAACTGACTCCATTCGAATTGTCTTATGGGATGAGGACAAGCTTGTATGACTTTACGGTAATCCAACAAATAGGAATCCACTTTCATTTCATTCAGGTGCTGATGAGGATTGAAGTTGAGACGAGAGTGGATACCAAGATCTTCGACACGAACCAGTGACATCATGCCACTGAAGCAGAAGGTCAATACAAACACGCCGAAGAAAGCTCCTGCCAGGTGATGCCATTTGTACCACCATTTCTTATAAGGTGAAAGCCTTTGTTGGCGTCGGGCCAACCGGATGTCACGAATACCTAAGTATAATCCGGTCAGACAAAAGAGACTTCCTATGCCGGAGAGAGTAACTACTACCGCTATCCACCGGTCAATGTCTTGTCGGAGTGAAGTGTAATAAATCCAATGAGGAATCGCTCCCAGCCATGCCCAGCAACGTTCTTCCCGATTGGTATATTGCAAGACTTCAGCAGTCTTCGAGGAAACGTATAACTGGTGCTTGTCTTGGTCGGCAAAGTAATATTTATAGATGGGAAAATGCTGCTTCAAGGCTCCGAATGGAATCCATTGTTCCAGTGTATAAAGAGTGTCAATCCGTTCGATGGGTGATTGATTCCATTTCGATACGGTTTGCCTGATATGGGCTGCATTGACGGTGGTCCGTTCGGAGAAATCGGCAGTTCGTTCGTAATTCCCCTTGTCTGTTTGAATGTAAAAGACCAACTGACCGAGGTTCTCGTTGAGCGTAATACGTTTTATGCGCTCATCGGCAGGAATGCTAGCCTGTATTTCTTCCCAGGCTGGTAAGTTGCCGAAATCTTTCAGGTTCTCCATTTTACTCCATTTATCGGTCTTGTTTACCCGAGGAAAAGAATGGTAAATCATGACCAGTCCGGAGAGAAACCACATGCAGAAAAGGATACTGAGCAAGGTGCCCAGTATCCGGTGTGCTGTCAAGATAAATGAATGTAGTTTATGCATGTGTCATTTATTTAGAGCGTATAAGAAAGAGCTACTTGGAAATTACGCGGCATACTGGGAACGAGTTGGTTTCCTAAAGCCTGGTTGTAGTAACTCTTGTCGAATAGATTATTGATATTCACTGTCAGATGAACATGATTGTTGAGGGTATAAGCAATTCCGAAATCGGTGATCCAATACGGATTGAACCACGTACTGTTGGCCGTGTTACGGTAAACCTTTCCGGTATAGCTGCTACTGAGGTGAAACTCCAGGTTCTTCAGCCAGCCTTTGGGAATGGTATAACTACCATAGGCATAGAATGTCTGATTCGGCACGTTTGCCTGCCAGTTTCCTTCCTGGCTGTTCAGTTTGTCTTTCGCCGCCTGCTCGTCAGAACCGTAAATGGCTTGGGCCAATTCTGGATCTTTCACTTCTTTCATCTCCCGGATTTTGGAATCATTAAATCCGTAACCCAACGTAAAAGCAAGGGTTGGTAAAGGAGTCAAGGTTACATCGAAGTCAAAACCTTTGGAATCCTGTACGCCCACCTGTCCGATGACAGTCTTTGTCGTTGTCTCTCCATCCACTACTTCCTGATAATTATTTGTCAGGGTGGCAGTACTGTTCATCTTCCGGATATAGAAAAGGCTGGCGTTGGCATGCAAGAGATTTCCCCAGTCGTATTTCAGTCCGACTTCTGCCTGGTATCCGTTTTCCGGTTTGAATACTTCCTCGTTGCGAGTAGGAGTAAAACGTTCCCCATTCGCGTCGATATAGATCACATTATCTTTATAGAAGGTACGGATCGGTTTGAAGAAGGAGGCAAATGAGGCATAGAGTGACGTATTCGGATGCGGAAGATAAACTGCTCCGAAGCGATAGGTCAATGCCTTGTTTCGGATTTGATTGAACAAGCCGTGTTCCTCATATTCGCGTTTGCCGGAAGGAGTCGTAGCTGAAGCTGACAGATAACGGAAGAAATCTCCCCGAAGGGCTGCCAGAACCTTCCATTGTTCGTTGAACTCGATCATATCTTGCAGATAAATGCTGTTGGCATAATGATGCGTAACTGTCGCTTTCGAGAATTTACTCGTCATATATCCCATGCTGTGCGGGTCATATACCGATACGTGGGAATACAGTCCGGGACCTTGTACGTCATCTCCCAGATTATATCCGCTATAGCTTGTCCGGTTGAGGGCAACAAACGAATATCCGCCCATGTAATTATGCTTGATCTCGCCGGTGTGGAAATGTCCGCTTAACTCCAACGAATTACTGACAGTCTTGGCTATATGAGAGAAACGGAGCGGGAAGGAGAGATAGACCGTGTCGAGGCAGATATATCTCTTTTCGGTCGGCGTCTTCCAGTAGTAATGGTCATAGATGGGCTCATCACTTTCCAAATAGTCGAGACTCTCCGTACCGAAGTAGTTGATGTCATCACTGGAAAAGGAGAGGCGGTCAACCAACTTCATCCTTTCCGAGAATCGGTGCGTATATTGTCCGGAGATATTCCAGCCATCGTTTCTCATAAAGTCGGATTCGTTGTTATAACGAGCTTTCCGATTCAGACCCGGCAGCATGTCGTTCTTGTGCAGGTACAGTTGATTGTCGGAAGTGTTGTAAACATCCTGAGCCATGATGTCGGGCAATCCGATTTCCGTTCCATAGAAGTCTCTGTTGAAACCGGCCCGAACATCAATTATGTCCTGCTCGCTGAGACGGGCGTTCAATGCCAGGTAACCGGAGAAACGGCTGTTTCCATTATCACGCCATCCTTCCTGGTCGGCGTAATTGACATGAGCATAATAGTTGACAGGTCCCAGCAGTTTGCCTCCTAATCCCAATGTGGCTTCTTTATTCTCGTAGCTGCCGTAGGCAACCCGTGCATTGAGTGTCTGCCGTTCGGTCGGAGCTTTCCGTACGATATTCAGGATTCCTCCAACGGCCGAATGACCGTATAAGACAGAAGCCGGGCCTTTCAGTAACTCAATGGATTCGACAGCCGAAAGATCCGGCACAGGATAGGAATTGTTGATGGCCGAACGCTCGTCTCGTACACCGTCGATCATCATCACGGCATGATCAAAACCTCGTACTGATATTTGCTGGAAAGCTCCGTAAGAAGTCTGTATCCGGATTCCCGGCATAAAACGGACAGCATCCTGGATATTTCGGATACCTCTTAATTCCAGACTTTTGGCTTCAATACCACTGACGGAAAGAGGCATATACTTCATCGGAACGTCGAGTTTGGTGATTTGTGGCCGGGCCTTCCGGGCTGTTTCTACAACAACTTCCTGCAAGTTGTAGGTGGTGTCGGTTGTAGTCGTACTTAATAGGTTTTCCTGGGCGTTTACGGCCCATGTCAGACTTACGAGAGGTAAGATAATCCATGTTTTTTTCATGTGACAGCTATTTATAAATGAGACATAGTTTCCCTAACCCGGAAGAAAGTTGCTTTTTCCGGGCAGAAAAACGAGATAAATAAGATCTTTAGAGGGAATGATTACTCTTTGTCGGCAGCGTAGGCCTTCTTCTTGTCGGAGATATCAATCAGCTTATGCTGGGTCATAAACTTGGCATGTTCGATAAAGATATCTTGAATGCCGGGATTCTGTCCTAAACCTTCAAGCAGGACACTAACCTGATAACCCTGCGATTCCAGCTCGGTCTTGATGTCACCTGCAATGTCGTTCTTGGCATGATCACCAGCCACAAACATAAAAGGAAGCAGTTGAATCTGTTTGATTTTCTTCTGTTCGCGGATCTTGCGCAAGGCATCGTCAAGTGTTGGATAGCCTTCTACGGTAGTAACTGCAAAATCCGGATGTCCTTCGGCTTCCAGCATATAGTCGAGCATGGCATATTGAGCAGTGGCAGGTGTGTAAGTCCCGTGTCCGACGAGGAGAGTGATGTTTTTCTCCTTTCCTTTTTCTGCCAGGATCGAAACGACTTTCCGGTAATCATCAGGAGCATACAAAAGAGGCGTACCCAGACGGATATCCTTGAAGAGATCTTTCATCAGGGCAATGTCTTTACGGAGTGACTCCATTTCAATCCCATCGATGATGTTAGTCGATTGTATGAGAATGTGTGTATAACCGTCGGCTTTGAGTTGCGCCAAAGCCTCTACCGGGTTTTTCTTGTAAACGCCCCGTTTCGCCAGGCGGTTCATTACAATACGCGAGGTATAAGCTTCCCGAAATTCAAGTTCCGGAAAGGCTGCTCGTGCTTTTTCGTTGATGGCATCGATCGTCAATGCCCGTGTATCATCGTGCGTAGTCCCGAAATGAACGAGTAACAGGGCGGCTTTGTCGCCTGCCTGCATCGTCTCAAACAGGTTGGAAGGAACGTAATTACCTTCCGTATGGGCATAAGCCGGCTGTAACAGGCTTGTAACCGCAGTCACGCACACGATGAAAAGTTTCTTTAGCTTCATCATATCCATGGGTTTTTTTATGTAAAAATGTCTTAGCATCAGTTCTCCGTTTATCCAATTCCCGGAATAAACATTCCTTAATTGTTATTCTGTTTAGGCAGGTTTCCTGGCTACACCTCAAGAAGAATGGCCTTCCCATCGGCTGTACGACAGTGGCATGGAGTGTGTATTCTTCTCATTCGCAGGTGTCACAGTAGCGGGTACTGCTCCGGATTCACACCGGATTCCCTTTTCAAGTTCAGGCCGGAAGGCTATGAACTTCACCTAACGACCGCAAAGGTAGGGATGTTTTTGAGATTGCGTCCAGTCGTTCCTGTTGTTTTAATATTTTTTAGGAAAGTATAAATGCCCGGATAACTTAACTGGGAGTAAAATCCTTTGATCTTTTAATTTTTTGACAGCTGTCGAAAAGCTTTACCATATTAGTCAAAAAGCTTTAGCACATATATGGAAAAGCTTTACGACATATATCAAAAAATTACATTCTTACGGCTAATTGCCTGTTTCTCTACTACCGGAAGGGTAAAATAAAGGGATAAATGATTCCTGGATAGAGAAAAAGCTCTACCTTTGTGCCCGTATTGGTGATATTACCCTCCATCCTGAGGGAATATAAAAGGGAATCCGGTGTGAATCCGGAGCAGTACCCGCTACTGTAAATTCCCTGCTCTATCGAGCAGCAGCTATAGGAAATCACCGCTTTGCCACTGTTGTTGAGGCTTGGCTTTGATGACGGGAAGGTTCTTTCCTTAGGAACAAGTCAGGAAACCTGCCAGTACGTTTATAGAGAGAATGAACACTCTTTCGGGAGGTAAAGAGCATTAGTACACAAACATTTTTATTCATGGAAACAAAAAAGATGTTGCTAACCTTGCTGGTAGCAGGTTGTACGCAGGGTCTATTTGCACAAGAACGTGTTGTTACGGGTCGAGTGATTGACGCTGAAACGGGCAGACCGGTGTCGGGTGCCGCGATTCGCGTAGCAGAGAGTTTAACCGGATGTACAACCAACAACGAAGGTCTCTTCGAATTAAGTCTGCCTGAACATGCCGAACGGATCCGTATCTCTCATCTGGCGTATGAACCGGAGTCGTATCGTGTGACTCAAACCGACAAGGATATAGAAATCCGCCTTGTTGAACGATATGTAAATATGAATCCGGTGGTGGTGACGGGTACCGGAACACACCGAAGAATGGATAATACACCTATTCCGGTGCAAGTATATTCAGCCAAGGACTTGCGGACAGCCAATGTGACGAACGTACAGGAAGCCATGATGAAACTTAATCCCAGTGTGTCTTTTATGACAAACGGTATGGGAACAACCATGAGTATGAACGGTTTGACCGATCGCTATATTCTGGTCTTGGAGAATGGAAAACGTCTGGCCGGCGATGATACGTATACCCGTATTGACATGGCCAATGTGAAACGTATAGAGGTTTTAAGTGGTGCGGCTTCGGCGTTGTATGGTAGTGATGCCATCGCCGGTGTAATCAATATTATCACCGATGATGCCCAAAACAAAGCCAATGTTACCAGCAATACGCATTATGGCAGCCATAGCCAGTTTACCCAGTCGGTGAATGCCGATTTTCAGGTAGGAAAGTTCGGTTCGTTTACTTCCTACCAGCGCCAACAGTCGGATGGCTGGCAATTGAATCCATATACGGAAGATGATGATGGTAATCTGGTGGCAACCAACAAGGAGGCATCAACGGCTTATCATTCCAATACGATCGGGCAACGCTTCACCTTCGATCCGACAGACAGACTTTCTTTCTATCTGCGTGGAAATATATATACCTATACAACCGATCGCCCCATGCCGATGGGAGATAATACGACCAACTACGACATGCGGCATGGTACTTATACATACGGAGCTGGCGCGCAGTATATGATCAATAAGAAATCCTATCTGAACGCGGATTATTTCTCAGACAATCACAGTACGTACAAAGATTACTTCACCGGCGATGATATGGGAACCAACGAGATGACCAAACGTATTCATCATCATAACCTGAATGTGAAAGGAATCTTCCAGTTGGGACAATATAACAAACTATCTACCGGATTTGAATACATTCGGGAAACGCTGAGCAGCGAGTCCGACAATATCGAATGGAAAGGTATTTCCACGATGGCTCTCTATGCCCAGGATGAAGTGAACTTCAACAAACATTTTCAAGGAGTCGTGGGACTTCGTTACATTTATCATCAGAGTTTCCACAGTTATGCTACTCCGAATGTAGCCTTGTTGTATAAAGTGAGAGGTTTTAATTTTCGGGGTTCTTATGCTTCCGGATTCCGTTCGCCGGAACTGGCCGAATTATATACTTTCTCTGAATCCAAACGAACTTCACGTCTGACGATCGGAAATGAGAATCTGAAACCTGAAAAGAGTGATAATCTGACGTTGAGCGCTGAATATACGAATCGCAACTTCTCGGTATCTGCTTCCGGATTTTACAATCATATCCGTGATATGATCAATTACCGGGAATTCAGCAAAGAAGAAACAGACCGTTATAATCAGGAAAACGGAACGGATTTTGCCAGTGTACAGATCCGTGACAATATCCAGCGTGCAACAATCAAGGGCTTCAATGTCCGTTTTGATGCTTATATTGGAGCCGGATTCTCTATGAACGGCGGTTATACGTTTGTGGATGCGAAAGATAATACGAACGATCGTCCGGTGGACAAGAGTGTAAAACATAGTGGCGTGGTGGCTGCTCTATGGAATCATACCTGGAATAAATATACCTTGAATGTGAATTTCAACGGACGTATCCAGGGCGAACGCTTCTCACAAAGTTATGGATATGCACCGAAGTTTTCTCTTTGGAATCTGAATACCTCCCATCGGTTTGTGCTGAAAGATTTCATCCTTGAACCGGGAGTCGGTATCGAAAACTTGTTTGATTATGTAGACGACCGTCCGTATAATTCCAACTATGCCACGTTGACGCCCGGACGTACTTACTACGTCAGTTTGTTGGTCAAATTCAATAAGTAATGCGCAGACGAGGTTTCCTTCGAATGATAATCGGGCTGATTGCCTGCCTGGTTTGCTGGCACACGCTTCAAGCCAAGGTAGGACGGGAGTTTGTCGCTTCGGATATCCGTGAATCGATGCAGAAAGGTGATAAGCTGGCCATTCTGATGGTTCATTTCGGGAGTGCTTATCCGGAAGCCCGTGAATCTCTTGAACGGATGAATGAACAGGTACGCCAGGCATTCCCGCAAGTAGAAGTTCGTCAGGCTTACAGTGCCCGCAGTATAGTCAATCGTGTGCGCCGTCAGGGAATCTGGATCGAACATACGGCAGATGCTTTGATCTCTCTGAAGAAAGAAGGATATACGCATGTTGTAGTACAACCTTCAATCGTGATAGAAGGAGTGGAAATGGAAGCCCTGCGTCGTGATGTGGAATTACGGAAAGGTCTGTTTAAGGAAATTCGTATTGGTAATCCGTTGTTGTATGATGATACGGACTATGAGGCTGTGATAAAAGCATTGACCAGCAGTTCTGTGGCTTCTCGCTCCGGAGCCAAGTTGTTGATTGCTAACGGAACCTATCATGCCAGTAATGCAGCCTATGCTAAATTAGGCTATATGTTGCAGTTGTCCGGGCATAAAGACTATTTCGTCGGGACTCGCGAAGGCTTCCCAACTTTAGAGACAGTTATTGATCAGCTCCAGGCAGGTAAATATAAACAAGTGACGTTATTGCCTTTTATGTTTGTCTTGATCAAATCCAACGAAAACCGTGTCTCTGCCTCATGGCGGGAAGGTTTGGAAAAAGCCGGGTTCAAAGTCGGCCTGGAGGCCAAAGGATTGAGCGACTATGAAGCCATCCGCCGCCTGTTGGTCGAACACATTCAGTTTGCATTGGCTTACAAGCGTATCACGGTCGCCGAACGGAAAGAAATGTTCGGCAGGTTTTAGTCATTAGATGTGATTATTAAATAAAAAAACAAGTTGGCATTCGGCTTTTGTACCTGTACCAACTTGTTTTTATTTTACCAGATCCCTTTAAGTAAGGTTTAGGGTTCTACTCTGCTGGCTTAAATTCAATACGTTCGAATTTAGGGCTGGCACTCATGGTTTTCAACCGGCTGCCAGGCGTGAAGATAATCTTCCCTTTCTTGAACAACGACGTGTTGAACTCTTCGGGAGTTGCTACACCCGAACTCCCTACACTCAAACGGAAATTCCCAAATTCGCCCATCTGCACGCTGTTTCCAGCCTGAAGTTCAGTAGTTAATACCTGGATCAATCCATCGATAACCACCATCACATCACCCTTAGACGCCGTCGAACGATCGGCAATTCGTTCGCACAAGGTATCAAAATCGACCTGTTGCCTGATTTTGATCTGCCCGTAATACAATTTGCTACCTTCCAATGCACCCTCACTCTTGTCGGGCCGTTGTACTAAATGATACGTAAGTGACATATACACCTCCTTTTTTAGTTTGTTAATCCATAAGTTTTCAAGTTAGGCAGGATATCATTTCACTGACTTTCTACGGTCCTGCCTTTTATTTATTACAAAGATAAAAGACCAGGAATGTTCCATTTCAGTTATATGAAGATAGACGAATAAACAAGTTAATACATTCAGATACAGATTTCTATACGAATTAAACTTTCGACTTGTTTTTTGGTGGCTGGTAACGGAATGTGTAACTTACAGTAGAAATCTAAAGGTTATTAGAATATGGAAGATTTTAAAATAAGGACATACGGCTGGCAAGAATTAGCCATCCTTTATGCACCGGATCTGACTCCGGAATCGGCAGGCAAGCGTTTAAGCAGTTGGATACGTTTCAATCCCAAACTTACGCACGAGTTGCAAGAATCGGGATGGAAAAAAGGACAACGGGTTCTCACCCCGCTTCAAGTACGGATCATCATCCAGTACCTAGGCGAACCGTAATAAGTACCTATCCGCCTCAGGATGGGTAAGGATGTATTTAAGAAAATATATCGCCTCGATATATTTTACAAAATTATTTTCTTTCATTTATTTCCCCGTTATTTACACCCCTATATAATTATGATTAATATGCAGTTTATCAATGATTTAACTGGAAAAATAATTTGATTTTTATTTGGTGAATTCAAAAAATGATTTTTACTTTGTGACTGAATTATAAATAATCTAATTATGAAATATTTATTAAATTCATTAAATGAAATGGTAGAAGATACCATGACGAAGGCATTTAATCGTTATGCCAACGTACAATGCAATGAATCCAAAGAGAAGATTCCATTTGAAGACCTTCTCCCTTTTATGAAGTCCGGTTCGTCTCAAACAAAAATTTGGGATAAAGATACTGGAAAAATGTTGAGCTTGGCTGAGGCTACAGCTATAGCTCGTGATGCTTTGGCAAGGGGAGACAAGATGTGCTATGATGAAATCAAGAAGCAGATGCCGGCGATTACGATTCATGCTTCATTCAATGGGATACGTAACCTGAAAACACCTCATACGTTGACCGAATATTTGGGCATTGATTTCGACGATATTGAGGCTGAACATTGTAAGCGAATTATAGAGCAGGCAAAGCAGATCGCTGAGATTTGTTTATGTATGACTAGCTTGAGTAATAGGGGTATACATGTCTTTGTCTGTGTTAAGAACCTGACGGACGAAAACTTCAAAATCGTCTATGAAGTAATGGCTTCGTATATTTCGATAATATTAGGTGTTGAGTATGACAAAGCCTGTTCTGATATTACCCGCCTGATGATCCTGAATCATGACCCCGACTGCTACGTGAACGAAAATGCGGAAGTGATCGATGCAAACGAGGTCATGTCTATACTCAATGCCCTGAATGCAATTCCGGCAGACAGTAGTATTGGTCTTCCGAAGTATCTGGATAAGGTGGACCAAGATGTAGCGATGATACCGGGTGTACGCCACCGGAATCTGCTTGCCTCCATCACACCTCGTCTGAACCGGGCTGGGTTTGAGAAGGGAGCCGTTATAGAGGAATGTGTAACCCGTTATTCCGAACCGGACTTTCAACGCAAAGAAATCACCGAGATTATTGAATACATCTACGAACATAATAAAGATGAGTTTGGAAAGAACAAGAAGACTTATAGCACCAAGCAACGTTTAGTGGAAACTTTAAAAGGTCAAAAAGCTCAAAAGTCCAAAAGTTCACTAGATGCAGAGATGGAAGATGAAGAGGTGGATACGGATAGCTTCTTTGCTCCTATATATGCAAAAATGCCGGTTTATACCGAGTACAAAGATAGGCTGCCTCGTTTGCTCCAATACTCAATAGATGATAAGCAGTTCCCAGATGTACAGTGGGCCATGCTGATGAGTCTGATAGCAGCTTTCGGAGGGATGCCGATAGACCTGTGGTTTTATTCAGATAAGAAGCATTATCCTATTTTCTCTGTGATGTGGTATGGAGAAAGCGGGAGCGGGAAAGGACAGATTGGAGCAGTCCGCGAAGTTACCAACCTATATATTAATGCTATCCGGAAAAGGCAACAGGAAGAGGAAATTCTCCCAGCCAAAGAAGCCCAAAAGCAGTATGACGATTGTATGGCACAATGGAAAGCGGGAGACAAAAAAACTCCTTGCGATTGTGGGGAAAAACCGGTTATTCCTGAAGAGAAACACCTAATGTCGTCTGCCCAGACATCCCAGTCTCAATTAACCTTGCGTTGTGCCAAGAACCTTCCTTTTACAACTTATTGTTTTACGGAAGAAGTCGGGAATGCGAATGATAACCGGAAGCAAAAATACGGTATTCAAAGTGCATTCTTGCGGGATCTGATAGAAGGTGCGACGGTGATCTCTGATTTTAAAACCAGTGACTATTGTAAAGTCGATCATCCGCGCTTTGTCTTGATTGCAGGCGGAACACCTTCTGCCGTACAAGCTTATATTGATAACCAGGAAGACGGATTTTCAGCCCGGTTTATTTATGTGATTCTCGAACAACATCAGTATGTCCGGCTGAAAGACAGGATTTCCCGCACGGCAGAGAGTTGGGACAGGCTGAGAGGGTGTATGGATTCTCTTGTACGCTATGCCTTGAAGACACACATGGAGGTTACTTTCGATGAAACCAGTATTGATCTGTTGGAGGACAAATGCGATAAGTTGAGTCAGACAGCCCTGTATTATGACAGTCCGGCTTTGGTTTCTGTTGCCCAACGGTTAGTTCCTGTTTCGATGAGCATGTGTGCTTGTCTAGCCTTCTTGGATGCCTGTGACAACAACATTCCCTTTGGTGATTATACAACAGATAAGCCAAGACGGTATCCTTGTCCGGTCAAATTCGTCCAGTTGGTTCTCTCTTGGCTGGATTACATTTTCTATACGTCAGCCCGGGTCATCATGCCATTGCCGAAGGGCGATACTCGCAAGTTGACGAAACGGGATGTTTCGACTGCCCGTTTGCTTGACGAACTACCGTGTGTTTTTACTACACAAGAACTTTATGATGTGTTCTCTAAACACAAGATATCTCAGAGCACAGCCAAACGGACACTAGCCAAATGGATAAACAGCAAACTGGTAGAAAAGACGGCTCATGGCAAATACCATAAAATAGGATGTGTAGAAGAGGTGGTGACCGATGAACCGATCCCTACACCAGAGCCACTGCATCACTGGGACTACTAAGTGAACTTTTGAACTTTTGAGCTTTCTGAACTCTTAACAAGAGGAAACTTCTTTTCGAAGCGGTTTCCTCTTGCTTGTTTATTGTCCCACTTCTTCTCTTGCCGTTATCTGTAAGAAAAATTACAACGAATCCGGATTCCGGAAATACATATTATTAGGATCTGTTTTCTCTCTCAGCTTCTGCCAGGTACCAGAAGAAGTCTGTTTCTCCGGACTTTCTTGTTTCTTTTTCTCTGTAGTGCCAAACAATCTCTTCCAGAAGGGTGTTTGGCTGGGATTTGTTTGTTTCATATCGTATATTTCTTTAATTATATGGAATACTTATTTAAATTCAAATTTAACTTGTATAGGATTGATAAAGTCTTATTATTCATAGTATGTAATATTTCTACTTACAATAATTTTAGAAAAACTTTGTTCACACAGTTTCATTATTGTTTCTATATCTTTTATCGTATTTGTATTTTTCTGTAAGTTTTCTAATATATCTTCCATCCTTGCAAGTGGCGGATAGCTCATTTTGTCATAACTTTCAAATTCCTTTTGGAGTCGTTTATTATCTTCAGATAATTTTTTAAGTAATGAATATAGTTTATCGGCCTTACGACGAGCCGGTGTTATCTCCATTTTCGTCCAATTTCCATATTCATCCATTTCATAGGACACAGTACTAAGTATGTCTTCTCTTTTCTCATAAATAGTCTGATATAATCCATTACTATTATAAGTGTATTTGTATTGAGTATCTTCTATTAATCTATTTTCTTCATCATATAAATTTGTATCATTATCCGGTAATTTCTTGTAAACCATATTGTCTTTCAAAAACATAGTTCTTTGCTCTTGCTCTTTTGAAGATCGAGATATAGTTAGAAAATGTTCTATTTTGTATACATCTTTATTTTTATCTTGAAATATATAAGCCGAATCAACATAATCATCACCATAATATATTCTTTCGATCACTTTATCGCTATCTTTTTGTTCAAATATATAGGAAGTCTTATATATTCGAGTTGAATCAGATCTCCTTTTAATTTGCGTCTGCAAAATTCGGAATCCATCATATAGATATGTATTTTCTATTGTGTCTTTTTGCTCTATACACTCCCATTCATTTTTATCAGGATCATAAACTATAGTAAATGGCTCATATCTAATCATTTGACTTATGATATTTTCTCTATTAAATGTGCATTTTAATGCCTTTATTCTTTTATCTTTCCAAAATAAATCCACATTTGACAAATATCCTTGTTCTGTAAAAGAGTAACTTATATTGGATATCGCTAGCGAAAAAAGATATAAATCTTGATATGTTTCAACAGGAGTAGAACATATATCAATTCCATTTTTTCCAAAGTAACATCTTGAAAATAGCATATCATTTACTGGAAGATATGTTCTCATATCTAATGTTTCAGGAGAGTCAAACCCTTTTTCTGAGATATTACAAATATAACCATCTACTTGTACTTCTTTAACCGGACCCTTTAAGTCAAAATATTCTTTATGTGGAATATTTTTGAATGGTATTTGATTATTCTTTTCGCATGAACTTAACAAGAATAAAGCTATTAAGAAGAAACAGAGTATAAGGTAATTTCTAAGAAAATTAGTCCATTTTGTATTAAGAATCTGTTCGTTTGCCCCTTTCCACCAGTTAGAGGCGTCTTTAGTTGGCAGAACTAAATCATTTGTTTGCAAACCGATACGTGCATTACTGCTCAAACAATCCAAGATACGTTGAACCTCTTGCTTCCCTTCCTTTACGATTTTAGGGAGTTCTTCTATTAATGATATTGTTGACATAATTCCTAAGTTTTCTTAGTTTACAAATTCTCTATAGTTTGATATTCCGTCCGAATGGAAAGAAATTTGTATTGTATTATTATTTCCTATATCTTCTAAATCTATGCTATTAAAAGAACGAGTTGGAAAATATTGAGTTATTTCATCTTCAACATAATACGTTGATTGATAACATTTAGAACTCATAAATAATATATTCCTGAATTCATATAAATTCCTAATAAATGGCATATATTCTTTCTTAATAATATATAGCCATCTCCTTTCTCCTATATTTTTCTTTTCTTGAATTACTTCTTTCCAAAATTTATTCCCCAAGTAAATTCTTTTGATAGCTTTCTGTGGGTAAAATAAATGTCTTCCATAAGTACGATTCAGATATTGATTTGATCGAGCATAAATCCTCCACTCCTTTTCATTATTCCAATAAGTCTGTTTCTGGAAAGTGATTCTTTTACCAATATCTTCTATACTATACAAAGTATTACAATCAATAGAGTTAATGTCATCTTTATAATCTATCTGTTTAGACATTAATTCAAATTGTTTATTCCTGAAATCTTCTTGTATTCCATTCAATAAATCTTTTATCTTAAACTCTATGGCAAAACCCTTTTCTTCAGTATAATATGCCCACATTGCACTATTAAATACAGCATTTGTGGAATTTGAAAAAGAAATAGTTCCACTATAATCAAAGATACTGTTATATAAAGATTCCTTTAATTTCTCACATTCTTTGTCCGTACTAAAAGAAAGCATATAATTTACCAGTTGAGGCCTTTTTTGTTTAATACTTTCAACAATTTGATTATAAGAATTTGCAGATTTAATTTCTCCCATATATAAGAAATCTTGACAAGCATCCATGCCATCATTTAGTTGTGATGGATGATTCACATACAAATAATGATCAATAAAAGCATCTATATTGTAATCTTTCAGGGAATAAAATTTAAATACACTTAACGGAATTTCTGAAGAAACAAGCCTTTCCATATTCCTTAATCTTTCCTCCGTCTCGCTCCCTAAAACGGAAAGATTAACAAACAAAAAAGCGTGGGAACTGTACCTGTCACTTATCCCACACTTCAGGCCTTCGCATTGCCCTAACCCAAGGATAAGCAACGAAGAAAGCCCACGCCGATTTGTATGCGGTATAAGTTCCTGCACGGAAAAGCACAGGAACCATACTTATACAAAACCCGTAGACATCTACCGCTGCCTTGTCTTCTTGGATTATTCAAAGTTGCGAAGTTTGAAGTGTCGAAGACAAGACGTTCAAGTAAACGCCTTTCACTAATATGTCTTGTTTTCCTCCACACCTTTATCATCGGCGTGGAAGGAAACATTACAAAGATATAAACTTTTTCTTTGCTTTACCATTTTATGTCAGAAAAAGTGGAGGGGAGGAGTTGAGATTGGAAATAAAAATAAAGTGCCATTCAATCTTTTTATGGATGAAGTAGATGAAATGTCAGCAAATAATATACGTGAAATTTATAGCCTTTAATAAACATACTCGACGATTTCTTATAATATCCAGGCTTTTCTACAGCTAAAATAAATTTTAAACACTAAATGAATACATTTCATATTTTTTTTCTACTTTTGCCTGCGTTATTGGTTCACTACTCTTCTCCCGAAGATTAGGTGATGAAAAGGGAATCCGGTGTAAATCCGGAACAGACCCGCTGCTGTGAGTTCCTTTTTTGCTTCTAAGAAACTCTATGCCACTGTCCGAATGCCGGATGGGAAGGCTTCTTGGAACGGAACAAGTCAGAAGACCTGCCAGTGACAGTTTTGTTTTGATGCTTTCGGGGAATAAGGCTATTAAAATATCAGGTTTGATTTTGTATCTTTTTTCTTTTAATAAAAAAGAGACTTCATTCTTCTTTTACCCCCTAAGCTTAGGATGTTACTAAGGAAATGAAATAAATGAAGATGAAATTTTCTTTTTGTCTGTTTTTGCTGTTGGCTTCGTGGCTTGTCAGTCTGGAAGCGGCTGCCCAGCATAACTTTATCCTGTCGGGGAAAATAACGGCACGTGACGGTAGTGCCATGCCACAGGTTACTGTTTCTGTCAAGGGAACAACTTTGGGTACTTATAGCGATGCCGACGGCAAATACTCATTGCGCCTGAAATCAGGTACTTATACCTTGTCTCTCTCATTTCTGGGGTATGAAACCCTGGAAAAGACGATCGTTCTGAACCAGAATATGACGAGAGACTTTGTGATGAAAGAGAGTTCCGTGAGTTTGGATGGGGTTAATGTCTACGGGAAGAGCCGCTCACAGAAAATAAGAGAAGGGGCTTTTTCTGTCAATGCGTTGGACGTGAAGCCTATAGTCAACTCCTTGAACAATCTTACGACATTAGTGGACCACAGCGCGGGCGTGAAGATCCGCCAAGAAGGAGGCGTAGGTTCCGATTATGACTTGTCTATCAACGGTATGTCGGGAAATTCCGTCCGGTATTTCATCGACGGAGTTCCTTTGGATATCAAGGGAAGCGGAGTCTCGCTTTCCAACCTGCCTGTAAATATTATTGATCGTGTAGAGATTTACAAGGGTGTGGTTCCGGCCAGCCTGGGAACTGATGCATTGGGAGGTGCCATCAATATCATTACCCGCCAGGAACAGAAGAATTACCTGGATGTTTCCTACAGCGTTGGGTCTTTTCATACCCACAAGGCTGACTTGAACGCTCAGTTCGTGGAAAAGCGAACCGGTCTGATTGTCCATCCTACAGTCGGAATCAGTTATTCCCTGAACGACTATATGATGAAAGGAGTGGAGGTTTGGGATGAGGACAGCCGTAAATACGTGCCGTCTGACCGCCGGCGTTTCCACGATGGTTATTTCTCCGTATTGACACAGCTGGAAGCCGGATTCCGGAACAAGTCGTGGGCGGATGCTTTCTTTGTTTCAGCATCGTATTCAAAGGTGGATAAAGAATTACAGACCGGATCCGTGCAAAGTAAGGTTTATGGAATGGCTGAACGTCAGAGTGATGCCTGGAATGTTTCGGCACGCTATCAGAAGGATCATTTCCTGCTGGACCAGCTGCGGTTCAATGCCTTGTTCTCGCATACTTGGGACTATTCGGTAACAGTCGATACGGCTTACCGCAAATACGACTGGAACGGAAACTACATAGAAAGTTCACGTAATGAGATCACGGGGCGAGGGCGTTCCATACGCCATTACAATCGTCCGTTTACGGTAGTGCGGGGTAATCTGGACTATGCATTTAGTGCATCTCATAGCATCAATCTGAATTATATGTTGAACCGTACCGGAAACAACCGCTATGATGAGCTGGATACCGATTTTGAAGCGGCTAACGACGTGCTTTGCAAACATATTGTGGGACTGGCTTACCATCAGTCGCTTTGGAACGGACGGATGGAAAATTCTTTTTTCGTGAAGAATTACGTGAACCACCTGAATATCCGCCAGACCGATCTGTATTGGCAGACCGGTTCGGATGAAGTAAAGGGTTCCAGTACCAAAAGTTATCCTGGATATGGAGCCGGACTGCGCTATAATTTTTTTCAGCCGCTGGCTGTCAAAGCTTCCTTCGAACATAGTGTACGCCTTCCATTAGCCCGCGAATTGTTAGGCAACGGAACGACGGTGTATGCCAATGTAGCCTTAAAACCGGAAAAGAGTGATAATGTGAACCTCGGTTTGTTCGGTACATGGCATCCCGCCGGTGCGCATACTCTTTCATATGAACTGAACGGTTTCCTCCGGTTTGTGGACGATTATATTCAGGCTACTGTTTCTGAAAAAGAAGGAATGATGCAATATGAGAATGTTCCGGCGGTCAATATTAAGGGGATGGAAGGGGAAGTCCGCTATGATTTTGACGGCAGGCTTCAGCTTTCGGCCAATGTCAGCTATCAGGACGCCCGTGACCAGCGCAAGCTGAAGGACGACGGGAAACCATCGGCTACCTATATGAACCGTGTTCCGAACCGTCCCTGGCTGTTCAGTAGTTCCGGGGCCTCGTACACGTTCCATGACGTGTTCCTGCACAACAGCCGTTTGCGTATTGGCATGGATTATCAGTGGGTGCATTGGTATTTTCTTACTTGGGAGGCTTATGGAGCACGTGAGAGTAAAGCGAAAATTCCTACACAGCACATCTGTGATGCTGATATCACCTATTCCTGGCATAACGGTCGCTACAACGTGTCTGTGGAATGTACCAACTTCCTCGATAAGTTGGCTTATGATAACTACAAGCTTCAGAAGCCCGGGCGTGCTTTTATGGCCAAGTTCCGGCTGTTCATCGAGTAATCATTGAATTATACATTAATATTAAAAGCATGTTGAAAATGAAAAAATTGAAATCTGCATTCTACTTGTTTGCTGCTGCACTAATGACATTTAGTGCTTGTTCGGATGATGAGGATCCGGTGCCCGATAATGGAAACGACAATAACGGGCAGGTTGAAGCTTCGAGCTATCATTTTGATATCTTTATGACGATCGGCCAGCATGGTGGCATGAACCGTGGTGACGGAACCATTGTTAAAAGTGTCAGCTCATTAGATGCCGGACAGCCGATGATTGATATACGGAATGATGGTGTGGAATTCCGCTCGGAAGACGTGACCTATTCTATGGAGGCCATCGTGAAAGGCAAATATTATTATCAGGTTCCTACATCGAACGACCGTTTCACTAAATTGCAGGTGGTGGATAACTCGGTAAAGGTCATTCAGGAACAGCCTTTTGTGGAGAATACCTATAAGGTACGAAGCTATACTCATGCATGGCTGGACGATAACATTCTGCTTATCATGGCAGCCAACGGTGATGCCGATAAGATTATATGGACCAAGCTGAACACCGACGATATGCACATTGTTGGGGAAGGAACATTGGATCTGCCTCTTCCCGAAGATGCCAAGGTATTCAATGCATCTGGAATACTGACGTACAACGAGTCTGCCGGGAAATTGTTCTATTTCTATTTTGCCAAAGATAAGTCGGGACGATATGGAAAGGCTACGTCCAATTTCCTGACGGCTGTTATTAATCCTTCCACTATGGCCGTCGAGAGCAATAAGGTGAACAGCTTGGCGCATGAGATGGCTGGCAGTGCATACGGTGAATTATTGCAAAGCATCGTCTTGTATCAGGACGGCGACTTGTATCTGGCTGCATTTTCCGATGAAGATGATATAGAGAAAGGTCATTTGCTTCGTATTAAAAAGGGTGAGACAGATTTTGATGCCAGTTACGAGGGATATCCGAATGCTGACGGCAAATTGCTTACCATCCAGAATCTGGGTAACGGGAAGGCTTTGGCTTATGCGCGTAATGATGCGGCCGGAACGGATATAGATGATTTCAGCCATTACTATACGATAATAGATCTGTCTACTGGTGAGAGAAGCCGTTTGAGTTATCAGGGTGCGGAAATCCCTTATAGCGCCGGCCGTTTCGCGCAGCGTTCGGTGATTGTAGACGGAAAGGCCTATATTGGCGTGAATACCCAAGATGCCAATCCTTGTATCTATATATATGATATCGCAACGGGCAATGTAGAAAAGGGTGTGGAAATAGCCGAAGGTTATTACTTTGATATGATCCGCCTGTTGGAAAGCGAATAAGATCACTTCTCTTTGTTTTTTACTCTTTTAGGCAAAGAAGCAGGCGAGGAGTAATGAATGGAAATAAAAATAACCCACCATCCAATCCTTTCAAGTGTGAAAGTGAATCGGATGGCGGGTTTCTTGTTTTGTCTTATTTCAGATCAGTCCTTCCGGATAGCCGGTATGATAGAGAGCAGATAAAGAACACCGATGCTCATGATAGCAACGGCTCCGATCTGCGACTGCATCCAGTCGGATACGATACCCATGAAGAGCGGGAAGATCGTTCCTCCAAACAAGCCCATGATCATCAGGCCGGATACTTCGTTCTTACGGTTCGGCAGATGGAGCAGAGCGCGTGAGAAAAGCATGGAGAAGATGTTCGAGTTACCTAATCCTACCAAAGCGATACATACATAATGTGCGGCCAGCGACTGCATCGTGAACAGTCCGATCATGGCGGCTACCATCATCAGCACGCTGACGATAAAGACTTTCTTCATCGGGAAGTAGGCGAGCAGAAAGGCACCGCTGAAACAACCGATGGTTCTGAACAGGAAGTAAACGCTGGTGGCCAGTCCGGCTCCGGCAAGTGTCATGTCCAGACGTTCCATCAACAGCTTCGGGGCCG
>ULYM01060308.1_pt1 | contig 22537 bp, 16 predicted proteins | sample 1962141 | NCBI WGS metagenome assembly ULYM01 (sample SAMEA4835862, study PRJEB28245) | human gut metagenome | biome: gut microbiome; material: fecal sample | place: Denmark | collected 2008
CTAAAGCATATTTGGTTAACACTGGTTGGAACGGTACTGGTAAGCGTATTTCTATCCGCGATACTCGTGGTATCATCGATGCTATCCTGGATGGTTCTATCAACAGCGCTCCTACTAAGAAGATCCCGTACTTCGATTTCGAAGTTCCGACTGCATTGCCAGGTGTTGATCCTGCAATCTTGGATCCGCGCGATACTTATGCTGACGCTGCTCAGTGGGATGAAAAAGCAAAAGACTTGGCTGCTCGTTTCATCAAGAACTTTGCTAAATTTACAGGTAACGAAGCTGGTAAGGCTTTGGTTGTTGCTGGTCCGCAATTGTAATTTATATTACATATCAGACAATCATAAGAAAGAGGGTGCATTCATTGCATCCTCTTTTTTTATGCTTTTTTCCAATATTTTTCCAAATTATTTCTATTTATAAACGTACTTTAAAAAACTTTTTCTATCTTTACCGAAAATTCGCGGAAAGAGAGATGAAAATGCAAAAATACATACTATTTATATGGACAGTCTTATTGGGATTGGTAGCTTGCAGCAAGGATGAGAGTTATCAAATTGAAGGAAAACTCACTCAATTGCAAGACCCTACCCTGTATGTCGTATTTGAAAATGAAAGCGCGAAAGCAATTGATACCATTACCTGCGAAACAGACGGGACCTTTAAGCTCAGACATAAAACGGGCGACTTCAATACAGCCACGTTGTTCTTCGAGAACCGTACCCGCGTTGTGAATGTATTTTTGGAAAAAGGAAAGAAAATTAAAATAACAGGAGACATAACGAATCCTAAGTTATTGACAATCGAAGGAGGTAGCTCAATCAACAGTCAGCTGACCGATCTGAGAAAAGCCTCGGCTAATCTGTGGAAAGAACAGGCCAAGTTATTGCATCAAATCGATCAAAAGGCCAAGAATCCCATCGAAGAAGCCGATCTGATAGCGAAATTAACGAATATCAACCATCAGTTGGCAGAAGAAGCCGTTGCCTACATCAAAAAGCATACGGACAAAGCGGTATCGCTTGCTCTGATCCAATATTTTTTCACGAATCCGGACGATACCAGGGAAGCCGATGAATTATTGGCTCTGATCTCTCCTGAACTGCGTACCCACTTCCTTTATAAAGAACTGGAAGAATACAGCGCACGTACCAAAAGGACTAATATCGGAGAAGAAGCGCCTGCGTTCAAGGTCAAAAACGTACACGGACAAGAATTCAAGCTGGACACCGTCAAGCATAAATATACCTTGTTGGCATTTGTACCTTCCTGGGAAGGAAAGACGAAACTGACAGACCCTTACATGGTGCAAATCGCCCAAAAACATCCTGAAAAGGAATTAAACCTGCTGGTAGTCACGATGGACAACAATTGCAATCAAATACGGAATTACCTTCAATCAGACAGCATCGCATGGAATCTGGTAGCCGATTCAGCAGGTCAGGCTACAGCTTTGATGGACCTGTACAACGTCAGTGAATTGCCGCTCTGCTATCTGATAGACAAAGACAAGAAGATTCTGCTGAAATCAGAAAACAGCCTGGAGGTAAACGACGTATTGGATGAATTGCTGGGAGAATAAAATCAGGTGATACCGCATCTGCGGGAACACCAGTATTCATTTTAAAACTTTAACTATGTTGGTCAAGACTTTTGCAGCCGCCGTACAAGGCATATCGGCAACAATCATCACAATCGAAGTAAACTGTAGTAAAGGCATTCAGTTCTTTTTAGTCGGACTTCCGGACGTAGCTGTACGGGAAAGCCATGAACGCATCATATCTGCCTTACAGGAAAGCGGATATAAGTTTCCCCGCAGCCGGATCGTTATCAATATGGCTCCGGCTGATATCCGGAAAGAAGGCTCGGCCTACGATCTTCCGCTGGCCATCGGTATACTGGCCGGAGCCGAAATGATCAGTTCCGAAAAGCTTTCCCAATACATGCTGATGGGAGAATTATCGCTCGACGGCACATTAAAGCCGATAAAAGGCGTCTTACCCATTGCGATTAAAGCCAGAGAAGCCGGATTCAAAGGATTCATCTTACCGCAGCAAAACGCCCGGGAAGCCGCTGTTGTCAATAAGCTGGAGGTATATGGCGTTACGAACATACGGGATGTCATCGAATTCATTGATGGTAAAAAGGAACTGGAACCAACTATCGTAGATACGAGAAAGGAATTTTATGCCCGCCAATTACAGTTTGAATATGATTTTTCGGAAGTACGCGGACAGGAAAACGTCAAACGTGCCCTGGAAGTAGCTGCAGCAGGCGGACATAACCTACTGATGATCGGTCCACCAGGAAGTGGGAAATCCATGATGGCCAAACGATTGCCCTCTATTCTGCCCCCATTCACTTTGCACGAATCCTTAGAAACGACCAAGATTCATTCGGTAGCCGGGAAAATCGGGAATGAAACCTCATTAATGACCCAACGGCCATTCCGCTCGCCACATCATACGATCTCAGATGTAGCCATGGTAGGCGGAGGTTCTTATCCGCAACCCGGAGAAATCAGTCTAGCTCACAACGGGATTCTGTTTTTAGATGAACTGCCCGAATTCAACCGAAGCGTACTGGAAGTCATGCGGCAACCGCTGGAAGACCGGATGATCAGTATTTCACGGGCCCGTTTTACCGTAGAATATCCGGCAGGCTTTATGTTGGTTGCCTCCATGAATCCTTGCCCTTGCGGCTACTATAATCATCCCACCAAAGCCTGCGTATGTTCACCCGGAGCTGTCCAGAAATATATGAACCGGATTTCTGGTCCACTACTCGATCGGATTGACATCCAAATTGAAATTGTTCCGGTACCCTTTGAGAAGATCTCGGAACAAACACCGGCCGAGCCAAGTTCCGCCATCCGGGAACGGGTCATCACAGCCCGAAACATTCAGGAAGAACGTTTCAAAGACCATCCGGGATTCTATTGTAATGCCCAAATGAACAGCCGGCTATTACATACCTATGCCGTACCGGATGCGGAAGGATTAAAACTACTCAAGAATGCCATGACGAAGTTGAACTTATCCGCCCGTGCTTACGACCGGATATTGAAAGTATCACGGACAATTGCAGATCTGGAAGGTTCGGCATCCATTCAGTCCAATCATCTGGCAGAAGCCATTCATTACCGGAATCTGGACCGTGAAGGATGGGGCATCTGAGCGCAGTGATTACTGAGCCAGCCGCTTATTATTTTCAACCAATAAGTTTAAGGCTTTAAGCTGTGCAGTCGAAACCTTAAGGCGTTGCAGGGAACGTTCGTACACATCCCGCCGATGGCAATCAGAACCTATAAAGGTATAATAACTCTTGGCCAGTAAATCTTCCGCCCGTCTTAATGGACTCGGACCATACGTACCAGCCAACGACATCAGATTCAGCTGAAGAGCTATCCCATGTTCGAACAACCAGTCATAATCTTCCGGACTCATATACCGGTAACGCTCAGGATGAGCCAGAACAGGTTGATAGCCTTCGGCCTGCAAATCAAACAAAATCTCACGAAACCCCAAAGGAGGCATCAAATATGAGGTTTCTACCAGTACATGCGTTCCATTGAAAGTCAACAATCCTTCTTTTCGGCGTTCCGAGAAAGCAGGATCAAGCATATATTCGGCAGCAAGCCGCAATTCAATGGACGTTGGCTGTTCGGAACAGAAACGTTCAAACCGCTCCCGAAGAAAATCAGCCCGATTGGAAGTCAATTCTTCCATGACATGAGGAGTAAAGAAAAGGCGCTGCACGCCTATCGACTCCATCAGTCTCAATGCCAGCAACGCCTCATCCTTATTTTCTGCTCCATCGTCGACTGCAGGAAGCAAATGACAATGGATATCCGTCATTCCTTCCAGCAGTCCGCTTTTCAGTATCTTTTTCTTTCCAAATAATCCAAACATGGTTTATTTTCTCTTCTTCTCATTACCATACCCGTAGCCATAACCATAGCCATAGCCATAGCCGTATCCGTATCCATAACCATAGCCACCATGATGCCCTTTCACGTAGTTCAATACCAATGAGAATTTCGGGAAACGACGTGAAAGTATTTCCAAAGCCGGAATCTGACGACGATCCAGCACACCGGCACGGATGACACAGATAGTCAAATCAGCCAGTCGAGCTACAATCTGCGCATCAGCCACCAATCCTGCAGGTACGTTATCCAACAAGATATAATCATAGCGAGTACGCAATTCTGCGATCATGGCATCCAGACGTTTGCTCTGCAACAATTCTGCCGGATTAGGAGGTACCGGACCCGCATGAATCACATTCAAGCCGGGAACCAGTTCATCCTGACAAATCAACGACGTCACATCCGTTACTTTACCCGACAGATAATTCGTGATACTCTCACCCCTATAACCGGCCTGCTTACCTAATGTACCTTTACGGATATCCAAATCCAGTAAAACAACTTTCTGATGTGTCAACACCAAACTAGCTGCCAAATTGGAAGAAATAAAGGTCTTACCTGCACCAGCATTCATTGAGGTAAACAACAATACCTGCATGTGTTCATCTCCACCTCGCATAAAATCCATATTCGCACGTAAAATACGGAATGCCTCAGAGACGGCATCACGGCTACCTTCCTTAACAACCAGTTTCTCCTGATTCTTTTCCAATGCCGGAATTTCACCCAATAAAGGAAGAGCTGTACGGTCTTGCACATCTTTCATAGAACGGATACGCGTATCGTTCGCCCAACGCAGCCACATAATACCGGCAGGAATAGCCAATCCCAGTATCAAACCAGCCAGCATAATCATAGCCGATTTCGGAGCAACAGGAGCCGAACTACCCGTAGCTTCATCCAACACACGCATGTTACTTTCTGTCATAGCCTGAGTCAACGCATTCTCTTCACGCTTATTCAGCAAGAACAGATACAAAGCCTCTTTAATCTTCTGCTGACGTTCTACAGAAAGCACATATTTCTGCTGTGTCGGAACAGCCGATATACGTTTGGTAATCTGTTCTTCCTGCATCCGGATATTATCACTTTTAATATCTAAGCTGACAATCAGGTTGTCGATAGCCCGAATGATTGTCTGCTTCATCGCACCCAAATTATTATTCAAATCCATAACAACCGGGTTCCGGTTACTACTGTTACTGATCAGACGGTCACGCTTCAGCAACGTCTCATTATAAACGGCAATCTGTTGTTCAATATTGGCATCCGATATTCCAGTATTGGCAGGAATCAGATCAGAGGCCTTGTTCGGGTCAGACAAATATTCCCGAATATATTTCGCCATAGTCAATTGGTTTTCAACCATAACACCTTCCTGCTGGAAACGGCTGGTTGATTCAATATACATACCCGATTCAGAAGTAATATCCGTCAATCGGTTTTCCTGCTTAAACTTTTCAATATCCGCATCTACGCTACCCAATTCTTTTTCAATAATCACCAGACGTTCGGCAATGAACTCAGAGGTATTAATCGTAATCTGGTTCTTATCATCAATGGCTGCTTCATTGTATACAGCAATCAATGTATTCAGCACATCTTCAGCCCGGGAGATGGAAACATCCTGCAACGTCAAATTAATGATTGTAGAAGTCTTAGACGCTAAACTTGTCTGCAAGTTATTCAAATAACTTTTAGCGACGCCCTCCAGATTAGACTTCCGAACCTGAATAGGTGTATTAAAATATTGATTGGTGTAATAGAAACTCGGATTCACGATAACTTTCCCCACAGGAGTAGAGATGGAATCTTTTAAAGCCACCTTTAACTGTTTCGAGATTTCCTGCTCTTTCCCGTTTTCATCTAGTACAACAAAATCAGACAGCATAACTTCATTTTCATTCAAAGGTGTCACCTTTAATGCAAAAGACTGACTGGCCTCTGCCTCGGGGAAAGACAACGATACCGGAGACTGACGGTATAATTCGATTTTACGAAGTTGCGGCTGGATGGTATAGCTCACGTCTAAATGCAAACGCTCAGCCACCTTTTCCATTAACCGGTATGTCTTAAATACCAAGACTTCATTATCGACATTATTCTTAAATCCCAATGAGGTCAAATCAGTTGAAAAGCCGAAATTATTGGCCAGACCACCATTTTTATTTTCTTCTTTAATCATTACCGACGCGGTTCGGGTATAGACACGAGGCGCTTGCAGCAAATATAAATAAGCCAATCCCATACAAGCGACCAACGATAACACGAACCATTTCCAGTTAGCAAGACAGATATGCAGCAGATCCATCAGGTTCAGCTCATTGCCATTTTCTTCCTGCCATTCCCGATCCCGTGTTTGTGGGTTGTTTGAATAATCTATTTGATTCATCGATTCGAGGTTTATCTATTGATAACAATTCATTCTTACTTAAAGACCGTTACCAGCAACGAAGCAACTGCGGCCAAGACGGAAACTGCCGACAACCAGACACTAACCGAATTGTTCTGGTTGATGTCTCGCTGTCCAGCCTTTGCCTTATTCGGCTCAACATATACGATATCATTCTGCTGCAGGTAATAACATGGTGAGGTAAATATATCCGACGAACGCAAGTCATGGAATAAAATGGTCCGTTTACCATTCTCCTCACGGATAACTGCTACCCGGTCACGCCGACCATAAATGGTCAAATCTCCAGCCATACTCAAAGCTTCCAGCAATGTAATACGATCACCTGTTATCGTAAATGATCCGGGACGAGCAACTTCACCCATAACGGATACTTTATAATTCAAGAATTGTACTGTTACAACCGGATCTTTAATATAATCTCCACTAATTAATTTCTCTTTTATTAAATCCCGCAATTCCAAACGAGAAAGGCCTACCACATGGATCTTGCCTAAAATCGGGAAGTCAATATCTCCGTTGGTATCCACCAAATAACCCAGCACACGTTGCTGTCCGGCACTTTCACTACCAATCTGATACGTTACTAACGGCATATTAAAAGGCAATGCCAACTCAGGATCCTTACTGTTCACCATAATGGAGAGCAAGTCATCTTCGTGAATAAACACTTCGTATTTTCGTTCAATATCCTGTTGTTTCAAAGGCACGACATCTTGCAGATATACGACCTCTTTTGTTGAGTTACACGCTGAGAACAGGATGACCCAGCTCAACAACATCCATTTCGCGAGCTTTCCAATTTGCATATTTATGATTTGTTTGTCTGATGATTCCGGTCCAGGCTCCGGAAAAACGATAATCTATGGCTTATAACCCGTATACGGGAGAAATTGTTTATAATATGACTCTATTTTAGACAAATACGAAGACACGGACCACGAGTAAAGATATTACTCGAAGTACCGTGCCTCTATGTGATAAGAAAAATCCTATTTATCCGATGTTACCACCTGAATGTTCCGGTGTCAGAGATCCATATTCATATGTAACCTTCATGGAAACCCCATTATATACTTTTACCGGAACGCTGATTGAAACAGGCTGCCCCTTGAACATCACCGTTACAGACATAGAAGAAGTCGATACTTTATTCTCAACAGAAATAGTTGCTTTTGTATCACCACTGATGCTGATTTCATTCAATTTGACCTGCTGGCTGGATACGGATGAACCGCTACCTTTGGCGTTGCGGATCATACGGCTCAGTTCGGTAGCCAGTTCAGATGCGTCAGATTCACTCACACCTGACAGGGCTGAACGGACAATTGAGGCCAGATCACCATCAATTTCCCAGCCATTCTTCGATTCAACAGTCAGCGGAACCTGAATAGCACTTAATTTACCTCTGTTGTCAAATTCCTGAGAAGCTCCAGCTTCGGTTGAAGAAGTTTTTGCACTCCACTTGGCTTCAACACCAAACGCATGGTTGGAGAAGTGAGTCAGTTCACCGATATATGCTCCTGTTTCCGGATCGACTGTCATGTCGCTTTCAACTTTCCAAGTTCCATTGTCTTCCACATAATGTTTCATGCCTGCAAAATATAAATCAGAACTTGTGTTACGTGTTACCGTAATTTTAACCGGTTTTTCAAACTGCTGTCCGTCGGGCGTACAGTAGATGGCTGAAAGAGCGCCTAAATTATCGATTTCGGCACGTGTCGTATATTCAGTAATAGACACTTCTGTTGCAGTAGTTACAGATTGAGTCTGGAAAGAAAGAGTTGTATATTTGTCCCGACTTTCCACCAAATCCAGTTCTCCGTCCGGAGACAATGATACAGAAGCATTCTGTGGAGTTAATTCAAAATCCAAAGAAGCGACATCGGAGGCTGTCACTGTGGCTTGAGAAGAAGAAGATACATAACCTTCTTTCGTAGCGGTCACTGTTACAGTACCCGCATTTCCAATAGCCAAGGTATAATTACCGTCACTATCCGTAGTCGCTGAAACTTCACCCGAAGTGACTGTTGCGTCAGTCAATGGTTTTCCCATTTCCATTACTCGACCTGAAACATAAGCTTCTATTTTAGTTTCCACTTGTTCCGGAGTCGGTGTTACTTCATCTTCATCTTTGCAAGATGTCAATGAAACGCTTGTGCTCAATAACAGGGCAAAAGCAAATGCACCCGTCAAATACTTATTCATACGTTTTTATTTATAATTAATATTTCTTTATATGACTTTTTTTGCTGTCAATAAGTTGAACGTTTAATTCATTCTAATACAACTTATTCATGAATTAAAGCTGTTCTACAGTTCTTTACTCAATGCATAATATATAGATATGCCACAAAATTAGTGAATAGTTTGATACGATCACTCTTTTTCCCGTAAAAAACATGAATTTACCTTAAAAATAACGATTTCAGGCTTACTTGGTCACCATAATTTCCCGCTTTCCCCCGGTTTACTGCCGGAGTAATTGTTTCCGCATAAAATCCGGATTATAAAAACGGTTACTCCGGCTCACCACCGGATCGGTCTGGTAACGACGTCCCAACCGTCTTTCTGCATATTCATTACCGCTTTGTGCTTCATAGGTCAGCCCCCAATATTCCGGCAGACGTATCCGCACAGCTTTTCGCTGCATCCGTTTCTTTCGAGGCAAAGGTACAGAAAAACTAAAACCGCCATTGGCTTCTCCTCCGGAAACCATAGCAAACAAACCAACGGTTGTTTCTCCAAAATGACGGACACAATCCAACCGGGCTCCATAATCCCCATAAATATATCGTTCGGCAGTCAGTTCCAATTCCAACTGATAATGAGGTTCGAAATATCGTCCCCATACAGCACCACTCAGCCGTTCCCAACGGCTGACTTGCCAACGCCCTTCCTGTACGACGGATGCTCCCGTAAGTCCACCCCGAGCTCCTAATAGCCAGCGGTCATTAGCCGTTCTCCATGTAAACTGCAAATCGGCACCGATTCGCTGCTGAGTAAAATTACCTACAGTCAAAGAAGCCATCCATCGTTTTGGCAAACGGATTTCCTGACGAAGGGTCAATATACCGGCCCGGATATAATCCATCTCACCTACCATATTATTCCAGATCGGGAATATGACTTGCCCCGTAAAGCTGGCACCTTTCCACAATTGCATTTCTACAGCCGGAGCTATGTTTACCGAAGTGCCATAGATTTTATCCAACCAGGAATTACGCAACTGCAACTGGGGATAAACAACAAAATCAACTCTGCCGGCACTTCGATGTTCAGTCTTTGTCCCTGAGAAACGACGCATAACATCATCCGTTTCATAAGTCAATAGCAGACGGTTGACTAAATCAGCCCACGAAATACGTTCTTCCCGATAATCAGCCCAGTCTGCTGCTGAAACTTTAACCAGTATTTGGGGCAAACCATTTTCTAGAATAACCAGATGCGTATCTTGCACCAAGTCTTCCTGAACAGCCAGAGTACGCAATATTTCCGCCAGACCACGTACCGGACCCCGATATACAGGATCTTCCCAACATAAATAAACACCTTCCGGATCTGCAGCTTCCCGTATATTTTCCATTCCCATCTGTCTCAATAATGAGGTATACGAACCGGCACCCGCCAGCCAAGGGAAAAAGAATAGAAAGCCTATCAATAGTATCTGTTTCATCTGCATTACTTCGTTTTATTCGTTTTTCTTCTTGGAAGATCAATACAGTTTCACTTCATATCGGAGTCCTCCACAAACAGCCTGCCAGTCATAGCAAAACACATGGAGAGAAAGATGTTTCCACAACCGGAGAGCCGTTCCGACATTCATCACATCCGAATCATATTCTACCATGAGTGCCCAATCCGGATAAAAAGCCGGACGGTATTCCAAACCGCCTAAAACACCTTTATTCAAGCTACCACTACGAAATGGGATATGACCACCGACAGTCACACCCAACTGATGTCCTCCCCAATGGAAATGCTTGGTTCCAACGGCAAAGACGGAAGAGAAAAAGCGATTTCCTCCGGAATCTTCGAACATATTTAACTGATTGGTAGTAAAAGCACCATTGGAACCGATCACTATGGCCGGCCACCATTTTCCTTCTTTCAATGGACGGAGCCGTAAGGATACAGAACGGTCCTGATTCCATTTATTCCCATGCGCATCTCCTGTTTTCAACAAGGTACAACGATAAGCTACTTCCAGAAAAGGAAGAAAGGTCATATTCAGGAAGTAATTACCGGAATGATTATTCCATTCGGGTGGCAAAATAGCAGAAGGCATAAAATTTCCACCTGCCATAAAAGTCCCGTCGGGTTGCATATCGGCAGTCGGAATATTCATCAGTCCGGTAGTTCCCATGCTATACTGAGCTTTCAGAGGAGTCCAAACAGCAGACAAACTGCTGAATAATAATATAAGCAGTAATACACATGCATTTTTCCTCTGCCTCATACATTTGTTGAGGCAGGGAAGAAAATATTTCTTTTTCATACACCGCAAAGATACGGATTATTTTTGATCCGCTCGATACCTGTAAGCATTTATGTTACAGATTTACAAAGTTCTCAGAGTTCAACCAATCACCTGGAAACCGATTTGCTGTAACAGGGACTTTTCAGCAGGAGTTGACTGCTTTACCTGATAGGCCAACGGCTCACGCGGATGATCATAATGATTGCGCAGCCATTCAAATGTAGAAGGATCTTTTCTCAGTTTCCTATCGACAACCCATGGGTCGAAGGTCTGCAAAAAGGCATTTTCTATCCGATGATCCTCAAAAGCATCCAGGTCAATCAGCGGATTTGCAGGTGCTGGCGGCACTACTTCTTTCAACCGGTCAAACCGAACATGAAAGAAACGCTGGATTTCTTCTAAACACATACGGGTAGCCGTTGCCTTCCCATCAGCCGAGAAACCGGCAATATGAGGCGTTGCGACAGAGACTACTTTCAGTAATTCCTGATTAATTTGAGGTTCATTCTCCCAACAATCAAGGATAATTTCTTCTACCAGTCCTTTCTGATGAGCTTCCAGCAAAGCTTTTGTCTCATGCACAGCTCCCCGACAACTGTTGATAAACCAACAACCCCGACGTACCTGACTAAAGAACTTATCGTCTGCCAGATGCCAGGTAGGATATTTTCCTTCGCGGGTAAATGGTACATGACAAGTGATAATATCGGCACGAGCCAGCAGTTCTTCCAAAGAGACAAAAGGTTCCGGGCCTTCGGCTTCTGCCCTGGGTGGATCGTTTCGTAGGATGGTCATACCAAAAAGCGAAGCTAACTTTTCCACTTCTTTTCCTACATGTCCTACCCCGATGATACCCAACGTCTTTCCTTGTAACGATTCTCCTCTTCGTAAAGCTACCCGCAACAAAGAGGCTAAGACATACTGGGCGACCGACGGCGCATTGCATCCTGGTGCATTCTTCCACGTAATCCCATGTGATTCGCAATAATGAATATCTATATGATCAAAGCCTATGGTAGCAGTCGTAATCAGACGGACACGGCTGCCGGCCAACAATTCGGAAGTACATTTATCGATACTACGAACAATCAAAGCATCGGCGTCTTTCACCACTTCTGGAGTAAAACCTTTTGCCGGAATATAAACGACGTCAGCTACCGGCTCTGCTATTCCTTTTAAGAAAGGAATTGTATCATCTGCAATTATTTTCATTTTGAGTTTTTGAGGTTTATGTATATTCGCTGGAGACGCAGCACGCTACGCCTCTACAAGAAGATTATCTCAGTTTTTCCCGGTTGAAATGTGGACCGGCTTTCAACAGGAAGAAGAGAGTAGAAACAACGGTAAGACAAGCGCCACACAAATAAGCATATTCAAAACCGCCAAAGGTTTGTGCCAGCGAACCACCAATCATCAGACCAATTCCAATACCCACATCCCAACTGGTCAGGTAAGTAGAAGTTGCCGTTCCCCGTTGATTATGGGCTGCCAGATTGACAAACAAGGTATTAAAGGCAGGAAACATGGTTCCGAAGGCAACACCTTGTGCCAAAGCAATTCCCAAATACAAGTAAGAACTAAACACATGATTCCATTCCATCAACAGATGCAAGGCCGACAGGACGAAGAAGGAGATAGCCGCCAAGTACATTCCTAACGAGATAACCAGCGTAATCCTTCCTTTATCTACTTGCCGCCCGGAGAACATGCGGGAAACAGCCAAACCAATCGCCATAAAAGTAAAATACAAACCAGGATTGACTTCTATCCCGATCTCATCGGCATACATGGCAACATAGGTTGTCGTCATACCATACGGGATTGATAACAGCAACAAGGAGATACCAGCCCAGACACCTTTCTTCAGGAAGAAACGGTCTAAGGAAATCGGTATATGCTGTACCGGAGCTTTATACGGTGTCTTGACTAAATAAGCCATGATGAAGCCAACTGTTCCTGTTACCAAAGAACACAAGAAAATGGTCTGGTAAGAATAAACACTATGCATGAATAACCCAGTCATTGGTCCAAAGCTCATGGCGATATTGTTTGCCAATCCGTAATAACCAATTCCTTCCCCTCGTCTGGAAGAAGGTAAAATGTCAATCACAATCGTATTACCAGCCACTGTTACCATCCCGAACGAGAGACCATGTATAATACGCAAGGCGATGAAAAGCGTCAAGCTCGTAGCCAGGATATATCCTCCGAAAATGGCTATGAAAATAAAATAAGCCACCAAATAAAGCGGACGTCGAGACAATGTATCCAGCAAATAGCCGGAAAAAGGACGGATACACAATGCGGCAATCGTATAACATGAAAGGATAAAACCGATCATTGTCTTACCGGCCGAAAACTCTTCCTGTAAATAGAATGCCAAAATCGGCAAAATCAGATAGAATGCAAAGAAGAGTAGAAAATTAGCCGCCAAGATATAACAGAAACTTGGCGTCAGCATCTTGTCTTTAGACATAATACGTATGATTTTATGCAATACTGCGATCAGCTCTGCCTATTTTCATGCTATCGCTTGGCGAATATACGCAATTATTCCCAATTCATTGATAAATATCAAACCAATAGCCAAAGGAGCCAGGTATTTAATAAAAAATGCATACGTCCGGAAGAAATAGAACGGGATCGTACCGTGGTTGGTCAATTCGTCCTTTAATATCTTCTTTTCAATTCGCAGACCAACAAACACACAGATCATCATTCCACCCAATGGCATCATGATCTTGGCTGTCAGGAAGTCGAGGGCATTGAATATCGTCAGCCCACCGATAGTATATTCTTTAAGTACACCGAATGAAAGCGAAGCAAAAACGCCGATGATAAAGACTCCGATAGAAACAACCCAGGCTGCAAACTTCCGAGGTACATTGTATTCTTCGTGTACATAGGCAGTAGCGACTTCATGCAACGAAATAGTTGATGTCAGTGCAGCCAATGCCAACAGGATGAAGAAGATAAACGACCAGGCACTACCGAATGGTAATTGCTCGAAAATATTCGGCAGGGTAATGAAAACCAATTCCGGACCGGCTGTTGGTTCGATACCGAAACTGAAGACTGCAGGAAAAACCATTATTCCGGCTAATAATGCCACTAATGTATTCAATACAGTCACCTGTACTGCGGTTGCCTGCAGATTGGTATCTTTCCCAAAATAGGATGCATAGGTAATCAGACAGCCCATCCCGATACTTAAGGAGAAGAATGTCTGTCCCATGGCACTCAATACAACCGACGAAGTGATCTTTCCGAAATCAGGACGGAACAGAAAGGCTAATCCGTCTTTTACTCCGGGCAGGGTTACCGAACGGATACATAAAACCAATAATATCAGAAACAGAGCCGGCATCATGACTTTCGAAGCTCGCTCAATCCCTTTTTCTACACCGGCTGCTATAATATAATGTGTAATACCGATAAAAACGGCTGTCCATAAGATCGGACGGAAGACACTGCTTGAGAATGCCTGAAAATCATTGGTAAAATCGGCAGCACTCTTCCCGGAAAGGTTTCCACTCAATGCCTGCCAGACATATTCCAATGTCCAGCCGGAAACCACCGCATAGAATCCCAAAATCAGGAAAGCTGCCAGCACACCGTTATAACCGATCAACGGCCATTTGGTATGTGGTGCCAGTTTCTTGAACGAACCGGCTGCATTACTTCGTGAATGCCGTCCGATAAAAAACTCTGTAATCATAATGGGCAAACCCAATAAGACCGTACAGATAATAAATACCAGTAAGAAAGCGGCTCCTCCATTCTCGCCTACCATATATGGGAAACGCCAAATACTTCCCAAGCCCACAGCACATCCTACGGTTGCCAGGATCACTCCCAGTTTACTTCCAAATGTTGCTCTATTCGTTGACATATTCTGTTTGTTATATGAATTCGTTGACTTTTATTCTTTTATTGATGCTTCTTCGCTCACAACACCATCCCGGATATGAATGGTCCGGTCGGTCTGCGAAGCCAGTTGTTCGTCGTGTGTGACAATCACAAACGTCTGATTCATCTGGTCGCGTAATTCAAAGAACAGGGCATGCAGTTCTTCTTTGTTCCGAGTATCCAGACTGCCAGAAGGCTCATCGGCCAAAATTACCTGTGGATGATTGATCAGCGCCCGAGCAACGGCTACCCGTTGTTTCTCTCCTCCCGACAACTCTGCCGGTTTATGCGACATCCGATCTGACAGTTTCAGAAACGACAGGATTTCTTTGGCCCGCTTTTCGGCTGCCGAAGCTTTCTCGTTGGCTATCAAAGCCGGGATCATTACATTCTCCAATGCCGTAAATTCAGGCAACAGCTGGTGGAATTGAAAGACAAAACCGATATTCTGATTACGGAAGGCCGACAGTTTCTGTTCGGACAAATGCAACACATCAGTATCATGTATCAGCAAACGCCCGCCATCCGGCTTATCCAGCGTACCCAATATCTGAAGTAACGTTGTTTTACCAGCTCCACTCGGACCAACGATCGAAACCACTTCTCCCTGGTTGATCGTCAGGTTTATTCCTTTCAATACCTGCAAGTTTCCAAAACTCTTGGTAATGCCTTCTGCTACTATCATATTCTTTTATTCCTCTTATTCGATATTCCTGATCACATACGAAGCTAAATAACAACCGAAGATAGCCGGCATATACGAAACCGTTCCTGTTGTCGTCCGTTTGCAGGCTTCATCATTCACTTCTATCACCGCATCCGGATTCGCCATTTCCGTCGAATAAACTACCGGTATTCCTTTCTGTACGCCCAAACCTCGCAAGCGTTTACGCACGGCCTTTGCCAGCGCACAATTGGATGTCTTCGAAATATCGGCGATACGGACTTGCGACGGGTCGATCTTCGCACCGGCTCCCATCGACGAAACAACGGGAATCTTCCGCAGCAACGCATGGTATAACAAAAAGACTTTCGGACTAAGGGAATCGATTGCATCGACAATAAAGTCGTAGTGCGCATGATCCAGAATCTCTTCGGTCCGTTCATCCCGCAGGAATTCATTGACAACCGTCAGTTTCAGTTCCGGGTTAATATCCATCAGGCGTGCAGCCACCACCTCAGCCTTGGGTTCTCCTAACGTTGAATGCAACGCCGGTAGCTGTCGGTTCAAATTACTTTCATTGACTGTATCAGCATCCACAATCGTCATTTGTCCGATACCTGCCCGGCAAATCAGTTCGGCCGCATAGGCGCCAACACCACCCAAACCAACAATCAGAACATGGGCTTCCGAAAAACGTTCCAGCCGCTCTTTTCCTAACAATAATTCAGTTCTTGAATTCCAATTGTAAATCATTTATCAATAATTTGCGGCAAAAGTAATAAATCAAAAGGGAATATAGTTCTTTTTCGTCTGTTTTTTACGTTTTCTTCTCCTTCTATAGAATCATTTCAGGACTTAGATCTGTTAATATTTTTAACCTTTATCCAGATTACCATCGTAATCTGGGGTCTGCACCCTTGCAAAAGGTGGTTTACCGCCGTAATCCGAGCTTTGCACCCCTGCAAAAGGTGATTTACCGCCGTAATTCTGCCTTCTCTGTTAGACCAACCGATCAAGAGACAACCTCTTATTAATATAGATTCATGCTACATATATTCATTCGTTTTATAAGTTGCTAATTTCCTCTTCAGTCAATCCCGTACACAATTTAATCTGCTCAAAAGAAATGCCATTCTGCTTCATGAGACGAGCAGTTGTTAATATACCCTCAGTTATTCCTTCCTGATACCGGGCTTCTGCCTGTTGCTTCTGGTAAAGGGCTATACTATAATTATCACGGTACACTTTGAGGCACTCTTCATACTCTTCCCGTTCTTTCTTGTTCATATTGGCGATCTTGGCCAATTGCTCCAAACGGTTGAATAGTTCTTTCTGACCTTTAAATGATAATGTTTCCAACTGTTCCATGTGCTTCAAATTATATAACCAATAATCCAACGGGGTTTCACATTCCGATTCTGTCTTCTTGAACAAGGGCATCTCGATAAAGATTTCCCGGAAAACGTTGCTCATCTGTTTGCCGGTGTCTCGATCCGCCAGAATAATATCAGTACGGACTTTGTCTGTCCGACCTGAACGGAAGTTCAGGATAAAGATTCCATAAACCGGATACATTTGGTATTCCCACAACGAACCGGGTTCTCCCTGATCGGCCACAATGCGACAAAGATAATAAAGTCCGCGTTCATAGAAATAAGGCTGGGCTGCATTTTGAAGTTCGATAATGAAAATCGCACCATCTTTATCCACACACTTCAAGTCAAAGATAACGCCTCGGCCATCGATGGTCTTTTTCGGATTTTCCTTGTCCATATAGGTGAGATCTTCAATGAGGCGCTCTCCTTCCAGCAAGTCATTCAACAATTCGATCAACAAGTCTTTACTTTCTTTCTGTCCGAACAAAATCTTGAAACCACGATCCACAAACGGATTGATAAATACGCTCTTTCTTTCCATAGAAAAGGTTCTTTAAAAAGTTTTGCCCCAATAGCGGGATAGGCAAAGATAAGATTTTATCGTGAAAAATCAAATTAATAAAAAATCCCTGTCGCCCAAACGAACGACAGGGATTTCATTTTTTGAGATTCTACGTTTACTCTTCTCAGGGTTACTGGTAGAACATAAACTTTATATTACACTATTATTAATACTAATGTCACTTGTTCTCCCTCACGGGGTACTTACCTTGATTAAATCAGGCTCGTGACTATTAACTTAAAAATATCTTTTGAATGATTGCGATGGGATTTCTCCCACCGCAATTTTATGAATTGTCAATTGTTAATCTTCAATTGTCAATTATTTAACAACCACTTTGAAGCTTTCGCCGTCAACTGATACGACTACTACACCTGCAGGAGCAGCGATGGTTGTGTTGTCTGAAGAAACTACTTCGTTAGCTACTACCTTACCTAAGATTGTGCTTACGATTACGTTCTTGCCTTCAGCGCCCTTAACAACTACAGCACCGTTAACGCCTGCTACTACTACGTTACCAGCAGCGATGTTTTCGTTAGCTGTAGCGTCTTGAGTCTGTCCCTTGTTAACATTCAAGATCTGAGCCTGATTAATTAATTCAGACATTGAAGAAGAAGAACCAATCATTGTGTGATCGCCGTTGAAATTGTATGGCTGAGCCAATACTGGAACTCCATTTTCAATTCTCAACCAAGAAGCCTGATTGAATGTACCGATAGCACCTTCGAAATAACTATTAGCATCCTTACGACCTTTAGATTCTAACAATACATCGATATGTTCATCATCTGTATAGCGCAAAGAGAATGCGTAATTCTGATGTTTACCGTTCAATACATTCCATACAATTTGTTTAGCTTCCATTGCCTTGTTCAACTTAACAGGATCAATTACATCCTTACGATCTCCTACTTCAGTCAACAGATCAGACAATTTGATATCTTTATGTAATACCAACAGATATTCACCCTTCGGAAGTTTTACAAATTCTTCTTTCTTCAGAGTTTCGTTATAAACATAACCCATCCAAGCAGCAGATCCTTCTGCATTATAAGCCTCTTCATCGATAACAGCGTGGATACCTTCTACGAAGCCTAAGCGAGTCATATTTGCATAAGCGAACTTAGCAGCCATATCCATCTTATCAATATCTTCTGTGTATTTGAACACAGAGTCGTTCAAGTTAACCAATACACGGCCTGATACATAACCATTATAGAATGTATGATGAGTCTTATCTAACTGATCAGCTTCTTCTTTACTTTCAAAGTAACCATGCTGGTTCGTAACACACCAACGACCATCTTTGATTGAGTCATTTTCAACAAAGAACAAGTATTGCGGCATACGTGGATTAGAAGAAACTACAGAATCAGCATAGAATTCAGTATTAACATTCTTACCTACCGGTTTGATACCTTCTGCTGTCATACCCAAGAATGAGCATACTTCTGTTACAGGTTTTGTTTCACCCTTGTTTACACTCTGGTTGTGACCATCTTCAAACAGATTTTCAACTGCTGCACCACGTGTACGGAAGAATTCGATAGTTGAATTCATCTTACCATTTGTAACCTCTTTTCCGATTGGCATATACAATGGACGAGGATCATCAACAAAGATGAAGGCATCATTAGTTGTTTCAGGCAGAACATCCAAAGATACTTGAGTAGTCTTTGTAGTCTGAGTCTTCACGCCTAATTGTCTGAAACCATTACCCATAAACTGACGGTGTGTATATCCTAATGCTGGATCTTTCGGGTTTTCATTATCAGCAAGATCTTCCACTGCTACTTTCGCCGGATAATCACCTGCATCCCATCCTGACCAACCATGTTTGTCAATTCCAAACTTAGGCATTGCACTCCAATCTGTCATCTGAACTGGAACATAAGCATCAATCTCCTTGTTATTTTCTTCGTCTATAGAGAACTGATCAACCTTGAAGTAGAATACACCTAACTGAACATTCTTACCATCAACATCTTTCAAGTGAGAAGTCTGGTAATAAATATTATTTTTAGAAGTAGTCGGATCTTCTTTTGCAACCAGATATTTCCAATTGTTGTCGACCAAATTATTATCACGTAATTTCAATACATAACCTTGTCTCTTCAATTGTGGCAATTTTGTATATGCACCATCCTTACGACCTCTGTAACCATAATAATTCAGGTAGTTTTCTTTTTTGTCGCCTGTATTTATAGTCGTTACTTCGAAATCTTTTGCCAAGTCGTCTTCAACAACCAACAATCCTTCTTCGTTGATCTTCAAATAACGATTATTCTGCAAGCCATTATAAACATCTGCTGTAGAATATTTAATTGCCCAAGTTTCATAAGGCAGTCTTGTTTCATCAAATTTCTTGTAACCAACATATTCATTAGTCAAAGCCTCTTCGTCTTCAACTTTAGAAATCAACAATGTATCGCCACAAGAGAAGTAGTAATGGATACCTTCCGGTTCAAAACGTCCATCTTCTTCTGCTTTCCTATTGTAGTCTTTTGAGTGATTGATAAAGTAATATTTACCATCTGAAGTCTTATATAACTGACCATGGAATGAATAATTCTCAGATGTACCGTCAGCTTTAGGCTTACCATATTCACGGTTTGTAATCGTCACATACGGTGTTGCGCCTTCTGCTTCACCACATGAATCTTGTTCAATTACCCATTGTGTAGCCGGCATGTGATCGTAATTCTGATAATCATCCTCTGCATCGTACATCATACGACCTGCCAGGTTCATTACTAAGTTCATGCCGTTACGACGTACTGTTGATTTCTTTTCAGGATCTACTGCGACCTTAATAAAATACAAACCATCTTCTACCGTAGCACGAGTCATGGGTGTATATTTATGATCGAACTGTGCTTTCAATCCAAAGACACCTTGACGGTTAGTAACCACCGGTTTACCTAATTTATCTATCAATTGTCCGCCTTTAAATGTGCCACCAACATTCTGAGATTGACCAACAGTTAATACTTTCTGGACATCTATGTCTGAACTACCAACATTGACTACGCTCAAAGCAAGTGGTGCAAATTTATCTTTAGGTACACCATTGGCCTTATCTGTTGCGGCTGTTGCGGCTGTTGCGACATTAACTGTGTTATAAAATTTGTCAATAACCGCATCTGGCAAACCTGTTTCTTCCCAATTTCTATTTTCTGCAACATCTTTTGATCCAACTACTGAAGCATTCAACGGTTCAAATACTAAGCTATCTACAGTTGGATAATAACTTACTTTCCACAAATAACGAGCCGTCAACGCATCTACAGTACCAGACTTCTTTGTAAAGGCGTTATCACGTTTATCTCCACTATAATTGCCAACATATTTACCATCCACCAATTTACCATTAGGAGTAATCTTCTTGGTAGCGTATGTAGAGAAAAAGTCGTCTTTTACAACTAAGCTACCATAATTGGCTGTTGCCGGTATATTCTCATAACGTTCATTGGGAGAAACCATCAAATACTTATTGTATTCAACACCAACAGCATCTGTATATTTCTTAGCCAAATAAATATTATAACCTGCATAGTTCGAAGGAGCATCAATCTTCAAATCAGCAAAATTAATTTCATGAGCCTTGTAACCATGGTTGAACAAATCGTTATTGATCTTGATTTCATTGCCATCTTTGTCTTTCAAGCCATTCTTAAAGAAAGCAGAGTCTCTATCTGCATAATGATCAGCTTTATTCATCCAAGAGCCATCGGCATCAATCATGCTATTAATATCTGCAGCACTCAATACACGAACACCGGCATTACGAACCGTCAATGAAAGGATGTTATAATCAGTAGCAATTTGTGTTTCTTTTGTACCACCAACTTCATCAGCATCAGCCACAACAGAAATCACATCACCTGAAGCATCATTCTTCAATGCCAGACCTATAATCTTTTTAAATTTATGATCATAAGTATACAATTTCATATCTTTGTGACCCTCTATGTCATTCGTTTTGTCTTTTGTATACCAACGCCAAGAATCAATACCACTTTTAACGATTCTACTCTCTGGCAGAAAATTAGTTCCAATATATTTTCCATCTGAATTAATCTCAGCTTTTTGCCCTACAACCGATGCTTCTGCACAATTATAAGACAACGTATAACCTGTTTCTTTATTTTCAAATTTATAAAGATAAGAACCCTCGGTTGTCTTAGAAACCTTTATACGCCACAAAGAAGAATTCAACGATGGATTTCCTGAAGTACGGTTTACTGTAAGACTAGTTAAATTCTTTAATGGAACAGATTTCAAATACAATTCACCCGTTGAATAATTTCTCAATTGCACCAATACTTTCCGATCACTTGCCGAACCAGATTTTCCAACCTCCAATTGATACCATTTACCTTCTTCAATCTTAGAAACTCTGAAATCGTTATTATTAAACAGATCTTTCTCCAGAGCTGATGCTGCAACCTCATCAAATCCATCCGCATAAGTATCCTGCGTACGATAAAGCGTCTCACTTCCTACAGGACCATAAACAGTATGTTTTTCCCCATAAGAAGCATCTACAATCTGCGCACTTGCAGAAAATGAGCCCACCAGCAAAGCGGCGGCCATCAAAGTAGAAAACTTTTTGTTCATAATAATAAAATTAATTGTTAATAAATAGATTAATAGACTTTTTTCAAACAACTAATTTTACGAAGAGACTCTATGATCCCCGCGATTCATTATGAACGGGCATAAAAAAACGCGGGCTAATTGTCTATTATTTATTCTAAGGCATCTGGAAATTCGCCCACGTCACAATAATAGAACAATAGCCCGCGCTTATACGATATAATACAATCCACCCATCTAGGGTGGATACTTCTATATACGTAGTCCACGCAAGCATTTACTGTCCATTATTCCGTGACGTTAAAAATTTTCCAGATTTTTAGAATAGGAATAATCTTCGTAAAATGCTTACATAATTTATGTATAAACCGCACTCGCGAACCGCTGTTCGCTACGGAATCACTGCAAAGATAAAGAGGTTTTCCGAATCAACAAGAAAAAACTTGCATTATTTTCCAAAATATATGGATTATAGGACGAAACAAATGGATTTATAGCACAAAACACCCCGTTTTCAGTACATGATAAAATGCCGGCGTATTTTGATGAAAAGGTAGGATCGTATTCGTTCTTTTGCCTTGATGCAAAAGAACCAAAAAA
>ULYM01021355.1_pt1 | contig 22117 bp, 16 predicted proteins | sample 1962141 | NCBI WGS metagenome assembly ULYM01 (sample SAMEA4835862, study PRJEB28245) | human gut metagenome | biome: gut microbiome; material: fecal sample | place: Denmark | collected 2008
TTTAAACATAAATCTTTTATAATTTAATTCCGCCAATAGGTATCAATCCTGTAATCTTGATGTTGTTCTTTTTCATTTTGTATGTATTATGAAACTGAAAAAAAGCTGAGAAAATGTATGTAAAGTATTTGTTTTACAGATGTATAGTAGATTCTCAGAATTCTCTCAGTTTTATCTGTTGTTGTTTTTATTATCTTTGTCGCAAAGATATAAAGAAAAAATGTTATGATAATAAGTTAATAAGGAGATTGAAAATTATGCTAAGATACATTGTCTTTTTTATTTCAGTATTTTTATTCTCATGTTCTCAAACTGTAGATAAAAATAGTATTGATAAGTTATTCTCTAGCTGTGATACACTAAAATATACAGCTTTGAGTACAGGTGGACATTTATGGGGGAAGCCTTTTAGTATGAAATATATTGATTCAATGCTTTTTGTATATGACGATATAGCAGGAGAGAATATATTTCATCTGATAGACTTGAATCATGGAAATAAGGTTTATGGTTTGGGTAGAAAAGGTCAAGGGAGCAATGAATATATAATGCCTATGGAATATTTGCCATGTGGTGATACTGCCATTGCTGTATTTGATTACGCCAACAAAAAGTTGTCTGTTTTGAGTATTGATGATTTTCTGAATAAAAGGAATGAGCCTGTAGTTTGCTATAAGGATACTTTTCCGGGGACTATCAAGCTGTTCCATACAAAATATAATTCAGAGTTATCATTTGGTTTTTACGATGACTGCATGTTCTATCTGCAAAAGAACAATAAGATATTGCAGAAAATCGGTTTTTTCCCATATCGTGATTCCCAAGAGAAACAAATTGAAAACCGTTTAAGAGGATTGGCATATCAGGGAATTCTTCAGAATAACCCTTCAAATGATAAGTTTGTTTATGCTGTAAATAATGCTGAGATTGTATATTTCTATCATATAGACTCTTTAGCAGTGAATAAAGTGTGTGAATATCAATATAATTATCCTCAGTATCGGCCAATGCATAAAGGTGAAACGAGAGCAGCCCCTGTCAGTGTCGATAATATTAGGGCGTTTATGGATGCTACAGCCAGCGATAACTTTGTTTATCTGCTATATTCAGGTAAAACATATAAAGAAGATGGTTTGAAATCTTTTGAAGGAAATATTATTTATGTATTTGATTGGATGGGTAGGGCGTGTAGAAAAATAATTTTAGATTTGCCTGTATTCCGCTTCTGTGTGGATAAGGAGGATAAGGCGATATATGCATTCTCTAATAATCCTGATCCAGTTCTGGTTCGCTTTTCTTTGCCCTAAAATAGCAAGAAGAGGAGAATAAATAAAAGAATAATATATAATCGGGTAATATATATATAAAAGAGTGGAATCATGAATTACGTATCTGCAAACAATGAATACCATGTTCCACTTCATATTAAACCCATCCGATTGAAAAAAGGCGGTTAAACCGATGTGAAGTCAATTATAAAACTATATTTGAGAGAATTGAGGTTTGTAGTCCTCTAATGTATTAAATAAAAACAATTATAATAAATGAGTTTTATGAAAAAGTCAGTTTTTAAATTTTTATTTGCAGCTGCATTTACAATAACAACCGGTTATAGTGTTTATTCCTCACAGCAAAGTGCTGATATGTCAGATTTAGTAAAGGCAAATGTGGAAGCTTTAGCTCGTAGAGAAGGTAATGGAATTCCTTTTAAAGAAGCTTACTCCAATTGGGATAAAGGAGGTTGTTGTGAGCTTGGTAATTGGAATGATGAATGTAGGGTCTCTTATTTTTGTAAATAAAGATTTGATTGTAGGGCATGAAGAGTTGTTTTTACCTATTTTGTTGTCTTTGTCTTCTGTCTGCTTGTCATAAGACAAACTTATCTGGTTCTATACAGGTTGATTTGACAAAGACTGAAGAAGCGATAAATTATTCAAGTTTCGTGGATTCAACAGTGATTGTCACGTTTGAGTTGAATGACAGCTTGCCAATCAACGGTATTTCAGGTCTGTTTTTTGATGAAGGCAAACTTTTTGTCAAGGACAGCGGGCAGGAAGGTATTCTTGTTTTTGATGAAAAAAGCAAACAGTTACTTGTACGGTTGAATGCGTTCGGTGAGGGACCGGAAGAAATAAAGCGTATCGGCGCATGGTGTATTGATTCCTATCAGAAGCATATATGTATCTTTGATAAAGGAGACATGAAGTTAAAGGAGTATGATTATTCAGGCAATTATATATCCTCTTTGCCTATGGAATATTTCCTCCTGGATATGGTGAAATTAGAGAAGGAGGATATGGTTTGTTTCTATCCTATTTATGCTGGTCACGAACAGCCTGAGGGTGTCTGGCTGGATAATATGGGACATTTTAAAAAGAGCCTTTCTTCGCATGTTACAGAATCTTGCAGGTTTCACTATTTTCCCATGATGTACAACTGGAACGGCTCATCCGCTTATTATTATGACAGGAACTGGGATGAATTATTCCTTTTGACATCCGACACACTCCGTCCGATGTATACCTTTGATGTAAAACAGGCAATACCTCTTTCAGTAAAAGGAATGCGTGATTTAACGCCTACAGAACTTGACGGACGTTCTATTGTTCACCAGTTTGCCTGTTCGGATAGTTTTATCCTGTTTTCCTTCCACACATTCCACCAGTCTGATATGATGAGCAAGGACATCACATGGATGTTGTTTGATAAAAGAACGGGAAATGTTTCTGTTTCGAAATTTCTTAGGAATGATCTGGGTGTAGGAGATAAAATTAAAGGTTATGCTTTGTATTACAAGGATGACCATACATGGATAAGGGTAGATGACACTCTGGATAGTGTGATTAGATTGGAATACTTGTACTTGCGATAATTATGATAATGTATATCAAAAGACTATAGGTGGGATGAGATTCAACTCGGTAATGCTGCAGTTCTGACTGTAAATTAATCAGGGATTTCTCTCGCACATTTATTTTCCTCTAACGTATTAATTAAAAAAACAATAAAAAAAAGGCTTTATGAAAGCTGTGTTTAAAGTTGTTTTTAATAGTAACCTTTTGATAAAAAAAACGTCTGATGAAATTTTATTATATATACTTAATGCTTGTCCCTTTTATATTTTCTTGTAGTAGAAAACAAGAAAATAGTATAAACCAGTTTGATAATATAGTAAATCTGTCTGTTTCTGATAGCTTGTTTTCAGACAATGAATTGCCTATGGGGACAATCATGGGTATGAAGAGCTGGAAAGATATACTGATAACCTGCCATAATGCTGATGACTATAGATACTCTTTTATTGATAGTAAAACAGGAAAGCTGATAACAAGGTGGGGACAAAAAGGAAATGCGCCGAATGAATTCATTGATTTTGGTTCGGATTTTTATGTTCAAGATTCTTTGCTTGTGTTCCTTTCTTCTATGAAGAAATCAATAAACTACGTGTCTATTCCGGCTATATTGCATGGAGAAAAAGAAGTCTTGGTTAAGACTGAGATTTATCCATATACGGCGGATTTTAGGCCATTGCGTATAGTTCCTATTGGAAATAGGAAAGTGGCAACAGGACTTTTTAAGCATGGAGTTCTGGGTGTACTTGATGAAAATAATAATACTATTTACTATAATAAAGTAGTCAATGATTCTGTTTATGTCTTTTCGGACCAAGGGGGTATGCAAAAATGTTATTATTTCAAATTCAATAATAGGAATGTCCCCGACGATGAAAAACAGAGCTATGACAAACTTGTTTCTTCAAAAGGGAAAGAGGAATATGTATATTTTAATGATTGCCCCATGGTTCTAAACAATTTTATTGTAGGGTCAGTTTTTCAAAACGGGAATAAAGAAACTTTTCTATATGATACTGAAAAAGATAAAGGAGGAATAAAAGAGTGGAGAGCCAATAAAATTGAGCTGTCAGATATTATTCTTCCAATAACGACCACGCAGAATTGTGTTATCGGATGGATGGATTATTCAGTCTATGAAGCTTTGTCAGACAAGAGTATGTTTTCTTCGGAATTGACACAACATCTAAATGACGGTGGGCATGTTTTGGTTTTTTACTATCTAAACAATGTCCAACAATTATAATACATATTCAATATGAATGGTTCTTTAGTAATTCTTAAAATTCTTGTGATATGAAGATAGTTAGTTTTATTATCTGTTTGTTTTTAGTAAGTTGTGTCGGTAATAGTGGAGGAAATATGCCACATAATAAATATGGGGATTCAGTAGCGTTTAGCTTAAAAGAAGTGAATATTTCTTCATCAGAAGTACTTCAGTTGAAGGATTATCCCATAACAGGATTTATAGGTGGTGACTCTTTACATAGTATTGTAGGATATAATTATAGGACTCATTCTTTAGACAAAATAAGATTATATGGTAATCCTTCCATATCTTCATTTCATTTGAGCAAAGAAGGACCGAATGGTATATTTCCCCGAGTGAAAAGTATTTGTTCTGTTTCTGATGATTCGATTTGGGTGTATGACGGAACTTTCATTTCCTTATTAAATAAGTGTGGTGAGATTTGTCATAAAATCTCTTTTCCTTCAGATGTACAGGTACTGCTGGAAACTAATTATGCCATGCATACAGCTAAGCTTTGTTATGATAGGGAGAAAGCCTCCTTATATTATCCGGTATTGAGAGCAGACTCTGTATATGTTGAAGAATATGATTTGAGTAAAGATACGGTTGCCCGTTCTTATTTTCTGAAGCCATCTTTGCTCAACCCTGATAATGTGGCAGAGTATGGAGATTTACGCTTTCCTAATGTAAATGTTGTAAATGGAAAAATCATTTATAATTACCCTTATGAATCTACTATCTATATGTTAGATATGAAGAACGAAAAGTATTCTGAAATAGGAGCAGCCAGCAAATATACTTCTAATGCGGCTCCACAATGCGATTCTAAGACAGATTATTCTGTATGGCAACGTTATGGATTGGAGAATACACATTTTTATGATGTTATGTATTTGCCAGATTTGCAAATTTATGCTCGTTTCCATATAGAGGGAAAGAGTATGAGTGCATCAGAAAAACTCACGCAGAGTTTTTTGGACAGTAAATCATTGTATCTGATGCTGTTTGATTCCGATTTTCATATAATAGGTGAGACAAAAATGAAAGTTAATACATATAGTCCTTTTACCAGTTGGTGTGCTTTATCCAATGCAATTTCATTGTTTAAAAATAATAGTTTGTCTGATTCCCTGGATTATGAAGTGCTGAGTTTAGACCTTATTTTACCCGATAAGTAACTTCGTTTTCTTTTTGGAGAACTATCAATCATGGCAATACTTCGGTAATTACCGAGGTATTGATATATAGAACATCTTATAAAAGTATTATCGTATGAAAAATATTTTCTTTTTTATTATAGTCATAATATTGAGTTCATGTAAGAGAACCAACCATGAAAAAGAAATAATTATAGAAAATAGAATTATAAATCCTGTTACTCATCGAATTGAAGTAAAACAGTTGTTAAACGTTGATAAAATAGGAGTTTATGATACATTATCTGTTTTTATAAATAGAGGTACCGATAGTATTTTTTATATGTATGACTCTTCGGATTTTACCTATAAAGGAGCTTGTGGTGGCATAGGAAATGGACCTGAAGATTTCCAATTCCCATTTTTTTTAAGTAAAGCAGACAGTAATAATGGTATTATAAATCTTTACGATGTTAATGCGGCAGCCTTTAAGGGAATAAATGTAAAAAAACTGTTTCGAAAGGAGCCAAATGCAATAATGTCAAAGAAGATGCCTGCTTTGCTTATAGGTTCACCTGATTTACATTTAAAGAATGATTCTTGTTTCATAGGGAATATAGACTCTGGTAGTGGATTATATTTCATTTATGATTCGAATGAAGATAAGATAAATTGGGTTGAATTCCCCAAAATCTTACATTCTCCACATGGTGATTTCACGGTTATGAATATGAATCGTATAACCCTAAACTTTGAGTCCGATAAAGTCGTCTCAGCAATGGGATATTATAATCTGTTATTTCTTTATAATTCTGAAAACGAGTTAATAAAGACTATTCAATTAGGGTATGATGAAATCAGACCAACTGTTGTTGATGGCTATCATATAAGTAGAGATAATTTTATTTGTTGTAGAGAAATAAAATCCTCGGATAAAGCTGTATATGTGTTAGAACAGAACATAAGGGAAAAAGATTTTGAGAAAGCAGATAACGCTCCTTCCAGAATTGTGGTTTTTGACTGGAATTTGAAGTATTTAAAGACTTATCTTCTACCACATTATTCTCTTGGTTTTGTTTATGATGAATCTCGCAATAGAATTTTGTATACAGCGTTAAATTCAGAGGGAGGAACTGATGTATATTTCTTTTGTTTGGATGGGGATTATATAAAGTAATAGTTTAAAATAAATCAATATTACCTTATTATGTATATTAAGAAATTTTTTATTAAGAAGGATTTTCGAACTCACTTTAATATATAATCGGGTAATATATAGAAAAGAGTGGAAGCATGAATTACTTATCTGTAAACAATGAATACCATGTTACACTCCATATTAAACCCATCCGATTGGAGAAAGGAGGTTAAACTGATGTGAAGTCAATTATAAAGCTAGCAGTGGTTATTGTTATGATCCTGACACTAATATGTTATTTGATGGAACAAAATATAATTTGTAAATAAACACAATAACGGAATACGTATTCCATTATTGTTAAATTGATTTGATTGATGTATAAATATATTTTAAATATAGTACTTTTAATTTAACATGTCTGGTATCTTGTAAGCCTGATAAGGAAAAAGACGTGCCTGAAATAGACCTACATCATTCAGTAGTGCTTGATGAAAACCAACTGCTGCTGGGTAAAGTAAAGGACATGTCTTGGGAGAATGATTCGGTGCTGGTCATCGTAGACTCGAATCAGGATGGTTTTCTTCATTTTGTACATCTTTCAGACAAGAAGGTGTCCGAATATGGCAAAATCGGACAGGGACCGGGTGAGTTTCTGCTTGTCGGTGCTGTTTATCCTGATATGAACAATCGTCCGATTCTGTTTGACGTGAGCAAGAAGGAATGTTTCATGATGCAGCGTGGGGATGAGGGAATATCATTCAAATCTTTGTTCTCTCTGGCGGATTCTTTGATTTGCTTCGAGGTGCTGCCGGTGCAGCACAACCGTTACATTGTAACCGGTTTGCATAAGCACAACCGTTTTACCATTTTGGACGGCAATGGAAATAAAGTAGGGGATTTTGGTGAATATCCTTATAGAGATGAAGAAGAAAGAAAGGTAGACGGATTTGTCCTTGGTGATGTGTACCAGGGAAAACTGGCAGCCAGTCCACACCGTAACCGTTTCGTGCAGGCCATATACAAAGCTAGAATTCTGACTTTTTATGAGCAGTCTGGTGAGCACTGGAATCTCGTCAAAGAGATTCAGGAATCGTTTCCCAAATATAAATATAATAGTCCGGCAATAGAGACGGACACTCCTGTAGGCTATCTGGATGTGTGTACCACTGAGAAGTATGTATATGCGCTTTATTCCGGGAAAAACTACCGGGATGATAAGGAGGCGGCATTCAGCGGTTATACGATATAAGTCTACGGATGGGACGGTACATTACAGAAACGTTATCTGTCGGATGTGCCATTGAAGGCAATCGAGGTATCCAAAGATGACGGTAGTTTGTACGCGATAGCCTATCATCCGGATCCGGTTCTGGTTCAGTTTACTTTGTTCGGACAGTAGTATATAGAATTTCCTGGTGCTATAAAAAATGGGAGGCGGTTTGCTGATTATGGATTATAAGTCGAATTCTAGGAAGATAAAGCGCAACGACATGCTGGCCTTCAACTTCCCGCATCCCAATGACTGGAGTCTTCAATAATATATTTTTCTTGTTGCGGTGAAAATTCCTTGCAAAAATCATCGGCATATAATAAATCTATGTAACTTTAGACTCGAGGAACGATAGTGGTAATCGTTTAGATGTTTCATTTTGATACTATAAATAAGTTTATCGCTGTATTTCTAATAATTAGGCTAATATATTAATACTTATTTTCGAACTCACGTATATATTAATCTTTTATCAATTTAATTCAGCCAATAGGTTAATAACTTTAAAGAAAATAATATGAAACAGACAGTTAAACTCATCGCTGGCTTTTGTGTAGGATTAGGCGTGCTATTAAACACACAATGCTCACAGCCAGCCCCCGAAAAGGTCATCGTTAAGCCACAGATTTTGGCTGTGAATAACAACGTATTGGAAATAGACAGCATAGTACGCACCGACTCATCAACTGTATTACACATACAGGCTTTCTACCGACCGAAATATTGGATTAAGATTGACCCGAAATCTTTTCTGACAGATAACTTAGGTCAGACTTATCCCATCCAGAAAGGCGTTGGCATTGACCTTGGCAAGGAGTTCTGGATGCCCGAATCCGGACAAACAGCTTTTCAACTAGTCTTCCCTCCCTTGCAAACCAAAGCTACGTATGTCGATTTTTCAGAAGGAGATTATCAGGGAGCATATGGTTTATGGGGCATTCAGCTCACCAATCAGAAGAAACTTCAGATAAAACTGCCAGATGGAGTTAAAGAAGCCCACATCGACCCGCACGAAAGTTTGCCAGACCCTATATATAAATATGGTATGGCCACCCTGAAAGGGCAAATCTTGAATTATAAACCTGGCATGGCTACGGAATGTACTGCGTATCTCACGGGCATACTGCAGGAAGAACGAGAAGCAAAGAATATTGATATCGCCGACGATGGTACCTTTGAACTGCAAGTGTCGGCCGTAGCGCCTTTCTACAGCATCCTTAACTTGCCTTACGGACAGTTTGATTGTTTGTTGGCACCAGACGAAACCACACAGATCTACATCAACCCAACGGAATGTGCACGCCAGAAATCAAAACTCCGTAGGGAGGATGCGGCCATCGGCAAGCGCATATATTATGCCGGTTACCTAGCAGGACTGCAACAGGAGATGGCTGACCACGAACTGCTGGATATTACCTTTGCCAGTAATTATGAAGACTATCTGAAGACAATGAACCAGATTGCAGGCATGACGCCGGATGAATTTAAGGCCTATCTATTACGCCAAATGGACGAGAAAAAGCGTCTGATTGAGGCTAGTTCTTTCAGCCAAGCGTATAAAGAGTTGGCGCACATCAAATTATGTCAGTCTACAGCTAGCTCCATGACTCGTGCGGAAGCATTGCTAAAGGAAGCGCATATTATGAAGCATCAGCTCAACACTAAAGAGAGCAGAGACTATTACAAGAATACACGCATCGATATTCCTAAATCGTATTTCGACTGCTGGAAAGAAATGCCACAACTATTATCGCCGTACGCATGCTACAGCAGCACCATGGGTGATTGGATTCATGGCGTGAGCTATCTACCTCAGTTACCGAGTATCGTGGCAGAAAATAAAGACATGACCAAATTGTTACAGGCCGACAGATTACTGCTCGGCATCCAGAACTTCAATACGCTATCCGAAAAACAGTTGACTGAAGTAAAGAGATTGCCAGAACACTATCGTCAATTGCTCGAAGCTGCAAACCAAAAACTGCTCGATAAGGTGGAAGCAAACAAGCGCAAGGTGGGTGCCAATATCCATAATAATATAGAAAAGGTAAAGAATAAAGACTTATTCCCCGCTATTATATCGAAGTTCCGCGGTCACACGCTGCTCATCGATTTCTGGGCAACCTGGTGCGGACCTTGCAAAATAGGACACAAAGAAATGGCTCCTTTGAAAAAGGAATGGAAGGACAAAGACATCGTATATATCTACATCGCCGGTGAAAATTCACCCGAAGGGGCATGGAAAAACATGATTCCGGACATCCCTGGCGAACATTTCCGCATTACCCAATCACAATGGGACTATCTGTCTAAAGAACTTGGCGTGAGTGGTGTACCTACCTACATTTTTGTCGATAAGAACGGAAACATGGTGCACAAGGTAGTAGGTTTCCCAGGAGTTGATGAAATAAAGAAACAATTGCAGAAAGCCATGGGTGCAAAATAGCATATTCTAAAGAGGGGGGAGTATCCCCCCCTGCATATATAAAAAGCTAAAAAATTAAAGCTCTATTTTCGCAATTGTGTGACCAGTTCATGATAATTAGGAATTATGCGAAAGATACTGAAAGATTGTTTGCCCGAATTATAGGGAAGATTAGCGCACTTACAGTCCTCCAATATATTAACTACAAAAATAACAAACCCATTGGCAAAGTTAAATATGCGCTGATTTAATTCCGCCAACTGGTATATTATTATATATGTATAAAAGATTCGTTTTTTTTGTTACAACTTTACTGTCTGCTTTAGTAGGTTGTACATCCCAGAAAAGAGAAGCTAATTTAGTGGTAGAACAGGTAGACTTTGGGAATGTGCAAACGTACAAAAGTTCGGAGCTGATAAGTGTGGAACGCCTACTACCTTTGGAAACCTCCGACGAATCATTGTTTGGAAGTATTGATCAGTTGGAAGTATGGAAAGACCGGATTTATCTACTTGACACCTATAAAACTAATGCTGTGCTGGTATTTTCGGCCACGGACGGAAAGTTTATCCAAAAGATAGCAGGAACGGGAAACGGACCTGGAGAATTCCTCACTCCTTATTCATTTTGGATTGATTACCCTGACGGTTCATTGTATGTGCTGGATCGTATGATGTCGAAATTGTTGAAATATAATTTGGAAAATTTGGATTATGAAGTCGAAATCAAACTTCCAGAACTATCTCCGTTAGCATTCTGTGTTCCAACAGAGGGCGATTATCTGTATTACTTTCCCTTGCGGAAGAAAGACCTTTTCGGCGGCAAGCAATATGTGAAGGCAGACGAGAAAGGAAAGGTTGTGTCTACATATTATGATGCTCCGGCTTCTGGCAAGATCTTGCATGGTAATTCGGCTCCATTTTATGTCTACGAAGGAAAGTTGCGTGTTTGCCCCTATTTCTCAAACCGGGTCTATGAATGGGTGAATGATTCGTTGAAGGTATGCTGGGAGATGAAGTGGGGAGATAGCACCTTGCCAGAAGCATCTCTCTTCGAAAAATCGGAAGGTTCGGGAGAGGTGATGCGCGAAATCTTGACGAACAATTACATCCGTTTGCTGTATGTATATGAAAACCGGGCAACCTTAGCGGTGAAGTATTACATTCAAAGAGACTTCTACCTGTCGGTTTACCACAAGTCTTCTGGACGGGTTTTCAATATGAAAGCCGCTGCCGTGCAGGACGATTTGGGCTTTGGAGGTGTGTTTCCGTTGCCCGTCGGTACTGATGGAGATAGACTGGTGGGTAGCCTTTCGCGGCTTGATTTGAAAGAAGAAGCAGTTTCTCCTGCATTAAAGGCTTGCCTGAAGCAGTCGGATGAAGAAGGGAATCCGGTATTGGTTTTTTATTATGTAAAATAGGACATTAGTGCTGTTTTAGATTAAAATTCTGTTCTTATTTTAATTTTCCCTATTATTTTCTGCTCGTCACGTACCCGGCATAGTTCCCGGTGTGCCTTTTCCTTATACTCCTGAAGGTTCTTGATTTCATTGTGTAATCTGTTGTTTTCTTCCTGAAGGAGTTGAAGGTCTTTGGCACGTGTTATATTGGGAACAGTCGAGACTGAGATTACTGAGAAATTTGCCCAGCTAGCAAAGAGTATACCAATAATCAAGCAGCCATACACCTTAGAGGTATGAATATGTTATTCGAAGGTTTAAAAGGAAAAGGTTCTATGATTATTGCATCCTATTTTGCACTTGAAACTATGAATCTTGGAGCTATGAGTGAATTGGTTTCTTTGGCGAATGATAATTAAGATAAAAACATATAAATAACTTAAAATTGTAAATATGAAAAGTTTTGTAATATCATTTATGCTGATAATGGTAGTGAGCAGTTGTTCATTTGAGAATAAGGTTTCTAAAAACATCTTCTTCTCTCGTAATGATTTAACGGAAGTGAAAGAACTTAATAATCCAGAAGAGATTGTTATAGACAGTCTCTTGTATCCAGCCTCTTTTCGTATTATTAAAGACAGTATATTGGTGGTGAACAATCAGCCTATGTGTGATTATATGTTGGAATTTTATTCTTTGAAGACATTTAAGCCATTGGCACAGATGATAAAAAGAGGGAATGGACCTGGTGATATGCTATCATGCTATTTGGATATGCATTCAAGTGAAAATACAACTTTTCATTTGATGGACGGAATGGCAAAGAAATACTATAAAGTTGATTTGGATACCTTATTGTATTACAAGAGATTAAAACCTGTATATTCATTTGGATATTCTTCCGAAATTAATCCGTCTACATTTGTATTAGACCGTAATGCAGACACTTATATTGGATGTAACATGTGGTATTCACATGATGAAAAATTCAGTAATGGTATTTCAATGCCATTGTCAGTTTTTAATAAAAATGTTGATAATAAAAAGCCTATGACTGATTATAAATACTTTACGCCTCCAGTGACAGGCTTACTTCTTTTTAAGAATCCAAAAAACGGTCTTGTTTGGGCTGCTGATACACACTGCGACCGTATTTATATATACAATGATTCACTTCAACTGTTATCAACAATTGACGGACCCGATCATATTGAGGTGTCATATGAAACTGTTCAGTCAAACTCTCCTGTACCGTTTGTAACTTTTACAAATAAAAGAGATATTCATGGCTATGCAGACTATTTCATCACTGACAAATTCATTTATTTAGTCTATGAAGGTAATGAACATTTCGAGCCAATGGAACTTTCTCCTGTAGAGATGTTTAAATTTGATTTTGATGGAAATATTCTATGTAACTATAAATTCGACAGATACGTTTACTCAATTTCTGTAGATAATAATGACAGCTACCTTTATTGTGCATCCAGAAAAAACATGCAAGAGCCTCCCACAATATTAAGGTATAAGCTATAATATATGAATCAAGTATATTGATCTGTGAGTGGTCTTATGGAAGGAGGATATATAAAGTTTTAGAATTTGGTTATGAGTAGAAACAGTAAATATGTGATGCTGTTGCTTGCCGCCGGAATGTTGGCAGGCTGTGGCGAGAAGAAAGACGATACTTCCGGAAAAGAAGGAGTGGAAACGGTTTTGCCCTCACAAGCAAACGAGGTTAAAGTAATGACACTGAAGAAAACAGCGTTCAGCCATGAGTTGGTGAGCAACGGCAAGGTGACGGCATCACAATATGCCGACCTTTCCTTCAGGGTAACTTCTGAGCCTGTGACGCACATATATGTGAAGAACGGCGATCATGTAAGGAAAGGACAGAAGATAGCAGAACTCGACCTGTTCACCATGAAGAACAGTCTGGAGAAAGCGGAAATTGCGCTACGTCAGTCGGAACTGGAGATGAAGGATGTTCTGATAGGTCAGGGATACGCTTCCGACCGTATGCAGGGAATACCTGAAGATATAGTTCAACTGGCAGAGGTGAAAAGCGGTTATGCCCAGAGCCGTGCCGCATACGAGCTGGCAAAATATGAACTTGAACATGCCGTGATAACAGCACCGTTTGACGGGGTTGTGGCTAATCTTGAATCGCGCAGCTTCAACCGCCCCGACGGTTCGAAGCCTTTCTGCCGTGTGATAGGAACCGGTGGCATGGAAATATCTTTCAAGGTGCTTGAAAGTGAACTTCCGCTTGTGAATAGGGGCGACATGGTAGAGGTCGCTCCGTTTGCCGGGACTGCCGGAAAATGCGGTGGAACAGTGTCGGAAATAAATCCGTTTGTAGATGAGAACGGACTGGTGAGTGTAAGGGCAAAGGTGAACGGTGGCGTGAAACTGTTTGATGGCATGAACGTGCGTGTAAGCGTGAAACGTTCCTTACCGAACCAATACGTGGTGCCGAAGACGGCCGTGGTGCTGCGTACGGGCAAGCAGGTGATATTCACCCTTAAGGACGGCAAGGCCATGTGGAACTACGTGACTACCGGGCTTGAGAACATGACCGAATATACCTTGTCACGGTGGGATGGCGACGGCATAAAGGACGGTGCGCAGGTTATAGTAACCGGCAATGTGAACCTTGCTCATGAAGCCCCCGTGGAAGTGATACCTTAAAACCTTCCGTATTATGGTGAAATTTCTTATAAAAAGACCGATAGCGGTACTCATGGCTTTCACCGCCTGCTTCATAGTGGGGCTGGTGACTTATTTCTCATTGCCGGTATCGCTGCTTCCCGATATAGCCATACCGCAGATTACCGTGCAGGTAAGCGGCGAGAACTCCTCCGCACGCGAACTGGAGAATACGATGGTGGCTCCCGTCAGAAGGCAGCTCATGCAGGTATCCGGACTTAGCGAAATGAGGAGCGAGACACGCGACGGGGCGGGTATCATCCGGTTGTCGTTCGATTTCGGCACGAATACCGACCTCGCCTTCATAGAGGTGAACGAGAAGATTGATGCTGCGATGAACAGTCTGCCCAGAGATGCGGTGCGCCCGAAGGCTATAAAGGCAAGCGCCACTGATATACCTGTATTCTATCTGAACATGACTCTGAAGGATGCGGTTCCGTATCAGGAAACAAACGGTGACGCTTTCCTTGAAATGTGTACGCTGGCGGAAAATGTGGTGAAACGCCGTATAGAGCAGTTGCCTCAGGTGGCAATGGCTGACATGACCGGTATGCCTCAGAAAATGCTCCGTATTGTGCCGGACATGGGCAGGATGGAGAGTCTTGGCATGGGCATTGCCGACCTTGAAGGCATACTCTCGTCAAACAATGTGGAGCCGGGAAGCATGCTTGTGCGTGACGGATACTATGAATACAACATCCGTTTCGCTTCCATTCTCCGTACGCCTGAGGATGTGGAGAATATATACTTCAACCGTAACGGGCTTGTCATGCAGCTCAAGGACATTTGTAGTGTCAAGACCGTTACACGTAACGAAACAGGCCGTTCGCTTGCCGGAGGCAAACGTGCCGTGACTCTTGCCATCATAAAGCAGGGAGAAGAGAATATGGACAATCTGCGCAATGAGCTGAAAGAGACTACGGATTATTTTTCAAGGATATATCCCGGCATTGAGTTCAGCATCACACGCAATCAGACTGAACTGCTTGACTATACCATCTCAAACCTGCAGCAGAACTTTACCTTGGGATTCCTTTTCATATTCATAGTGGCGGTGTTTTTCATCGGCGATGTACGCTCACCGCTGGTCATAGGCATAACCATGATTACGTCGGTTGTCATAACCTTCTTCTTTTTCTATATATGCGGTATTTCGCTCAATGTGATCTCGCTTTCGGGACTGATTCTTGCGGTTGGTATGATGATAGACAATTCCATAATAGTGACGGAGAACGTATCACAGTATCGTGAGAAGGGATATTCGCTGAAGCGTGCGGTCGTGACGGGAACATCGGAAATGATTACTCCGATGCTTAGTTCGTCTCTCACTACCATCGCGGTGTTTGTGCCTCTGGTGTTTATGAGCGGTATAGCCGGAGCCATCTTTATGGACGAGGCGTTCTCGATAACTTCAGGACTGATGGTTTCCTATTTCACCGGCATCATGTTGCTGCCTGTACTGTATGTACTGTTATACAGTATCGGCATGAGAAAACATAATTGGTTTACCGCCAACTTCAGGAACTTGCTGAAGAACGAATGGCTTACACGTTTCTATGATGCCGGTATCGAGTGGGTATTCGCGCATAAGAAGCCGGTTATGGCGTTTGCGTTCCTGTCACTTCCGCTATGTGTACTGATGTTCAGGGTGATCGGAAAGGAGCGAATGCCCAAAATCGACCAGAATGAAACGGTGGTGAGCATAGAATGGAATGAGAACATCCATGTGGATGAGAACAACAGGAGGGTAAATGCCATACTCGCCATGACCGATTCCATTGTAGAGGAGCATACGGCATACGTGGGTATGCAGGACTATCTGCTGGGTACGGAGAACGGACTCTCCGCTGCCGAGGCGGAACTTTATTTCCGCACGGCGGAACCGTCCCGGATACCCGTACTTACAGAAATGCTCGGCGACAGGTTACGCAGGGAATATCCGGCTGCCACGGTGACTTTCTCGCCGCCTGTAACCATATTCGAGAAACTCTTCGTGACCGGAGAGCCTGACCTTGTGGCTCAGTTGCGTACATCCGACCGCACTTCCACTCCCGAAGCTTCCGATGTGAGGAAGATGGAAACAGACATCGCCAAGGAGACAGGCTATACGCCATACAGTACTCCGTTCCGCAGCCAGTTGAACCTGGAGGTAGACCGTAACCGTCTGCTTATATATAATGTGAGCTATGACGAAGTGGTAAGGGTACTGCGTACAGCCTTGAAGGACAATCAGGTATCCACCTTGCGGTCATATCAGCAGTATCTGCCTGTCGGCATAGCCGGAAGGGAGATGAGCGTTAACCGTATCCTTGCCGAGACACTTGTAGAAACCAACGCTGATGCGGTTACGAAGGAAAGGAATTACATTCCTTTGCGTGAGCTGGTACGTGTCTTTCCAGACGAGGATTTGAAGGAAATCACAGCGGGACGCAATGGTGAATACATCCCCGTGAACTTCCATGAGGTGGATAATGTGCCTCAGGTGATGGATGGTGTACGCCGTGCGGTAGATAAGGACAGCCGTTGGGATGTGTCGTTCGGAGGCAGTTTCTTCTCCAACAAGAAAATGATGGGCGAACTGACCGTCATTCTGCTTATATCCGTACTGCTTATGTACTTTATCCTGTGCGCCCAGTTCGAAAGCTTCGTCCAGCCGCTTATAGTGCTTGCTGAAATCCCCATTGACATAGCTTTCGGCCTTGTACTGCTATGGGCTACAGGGCATACCATGAATCTCATGTCGGCTATCGGCATAATTGTTTCGTGCGGTATTGTGGTAAACGACTCTATCCTGAAGCTGGACTCCATAAACGAACTGCGCAAGGAAGGCATGCCTCTGCTTGATGCGATACATACGGCTGGACACCGTAGACTGAGGGCTATTATCATGACCACGCTGACTACCGTGTTTGCCATGGTTCCGCTGCTGTTCACTTCCGACATGGGTTCTGAAATACAACGTCCGCTTTCGGTTGCGATGATAGGTACCATGATGGTAGGGCTTATCGTCAGTCTTTTTGTAATTCCTCTTATTTACTGGTTTATATATAGAAAACATGAAACTAAGAAAAACTAACATACTGCTCCTGTTCGCTCTCTTCTGTGTGGCAACACACGCCCAGACAGTCCTGAAGCTTGACCTTGAGAAGACCATAACAATGGCGAACGACAGCTCGCTGTCGGCATTCCGCTTTCAGAACATGTATCTTTCCGGATATTGGGAGTACAGGAGCTATAAGGCTGCGCGACTGCCGAGTCTTAAGCTGAACATGACTCCGGCACAGTATTACAGAAACATTACTCGCCGTTATGATTCCGGACAGGATATTGATGTTTATCGTGAACAGCAGATGTTCAGTGCCGGGGCTGGACTGAATCTTGCGCAGAACTTCGACCTTCTGGGCGGAACATTCTATGTGGATACACAGCTTGATTATATGAGAAACTTCGGGGACTCAAAGTCGAACCAGTTCTCCACTATCCCTTTCCGCATAGGGTATCAGCAGAATTTGCTCGGGTTTAATCCTTTCCGCTGGGACAGGAAGATTGAGCCACTCAAGTTTGAGAAGGTAAAGAAACAGTATCTCTATAATGCGGAGAGCGTGTCGGAAGAGGCGGTGAACTACTTCTTTTCACTTGCCATGGCGCAGGCTGAATACAGACTGGCTCAGGATAATGTGGCTACAACTGATACTCTTTACGCCATAGGCGAGCAGAGACAGAAGATCGCTTCCATTTCACAGGCTGACCTTCTTACATTGAAGCTGGACAAGGTGAACGCTCGCAATACTCTGAAAAATGCGGAGATATCCAGAAAGCGTGCAATGTCGGCACTTGCCACATTCCTTAATATGGACCGCAACTCGTATATAGAGGTGGATTTGCCGGCACGTCCGCGTCATATCGATATTCCTGCCGACCGTGCCATTGCGCTTGCTCATGAGAACAATCCTAAATATGTGGAACAGCGTCAGAACGTACTTGAGGCGGAACGCGAGGTGGACCGTACGAAAAAGGAGGCACGCTTCAATGCCAGCTTCAACGCCAGCATGGGATTCAATCAGGTGGCGGACAATATCAGTGCGGCTTACCGCAATATGCTGCAACAGGATCTGGTGTCGTTTACAGTATCGATTCCGCTCGTGGACTGGGGTGTGCGGAAGGGCAAGTACAATATGGCGAAGAACAACCTTAACGTGGTGAAAATTGCGGCCCGTCAGGAAGAAACAAGCCTGGAAGAGGATGTGATGATGACGGTAAGCGACTTCAGCGTGCAGCAGGACATGATAGCCAGCGCGGAGGAAGCGCTCGACCTTGCCGACCTTGCATACGACCAGACACGCAGGAGATTCATAATAGGCAAGGCGGACATTAACAGCCTTACGCTTGCACTGAACCGTCAGCAGGAGGCTCGGAAAAACTATATTCAGGCATTGCAGAATTATTGGCTGAACTACTACAAGATACGTAAGCTGACACTGCATGACTTTGAGTCGGGCATGTCACTTGCTGACCGTTTCGATTTTGATAACCATTTGAGATGATCTTGTAATGAGCAACATGAAAGATAAGACCGAAGGGCGGCCTCTTATATGGTCGTCATTTACTCTCATCGTGACATTCGTGTGTCTGTCGCTTGTAGGGCTTGCACTTGTGCCGCTGCTTCCTGTAAAACTCTCGCCATCGCATGACATGCCCGGACTTTCCGTTTCCTTCTCCATGCCCGGAAATTCCGCCAGGGTTGTAGAAACAGAAGTAACAAGCCGTCTGGAAGGGATGCTGTCGAGGGTAAGCGGGATAAAGAATATCACTTCCGTTTCCGACAACGATGGCGGTTATATCAGTATTGGGCTTGACAAGCATACGGATATGGACGCTACACGCTTTGAGGTCTCTACGCTGATAAGGCAGTTGTGGTCGCAGCTTCCTGACGGGGTGAGCTATCCACAAATTTCCACACGGCGCAGTGACGACAAGGCTTCGCGTCCGTTTATGACCTATACGCTGAATGCTCCCGCCACTCCTGTTATAATACAGAAGTACGGTGAGGAACGTATCAAGCCCATGCTTTCGGCATTGAACGGGGTGTATAAGGTGGAACTCAGCGGTGCGACGCCTATGGAGTGGCGCATAGTGTATGACATTGTTCAGCTGGAACATATAGGAATATCGGTACAGGATATTCTTTCTGCCATTGCGGAACGATATGGCAGAGAGTTCCTTGGTATATGCGAACTTGAGAGAAGTGGCGGTTCGGAGTGGATAAGGCTCGTGCGTACCACAGAGGGCGGCACTGACGGTTTCGTGCCTTCCGAAATAACCGTGAAGACAAGAAACGGAAGCATGATTCCGCTTGATCGTCTGGTAAAGGTGACACGCACAGAGCAGGAACCGACCTCTTATTATCGCATCAACGGTCTTAATTCGGTTTATCTTTCAATTACGGCATCTGAAACCGCCAACCAGCTTGCATTGGCAAAGGAGGTGAAGAAAATCATAGCCGAAGCGGAAGCCGTGATGCCTCCCGGATATGAAATTCATACCGGTTATGATGCAACCGAATATATCTCTAAGGAACTGGATACCATTTATTTCCGTACAGGTATTACCGTGCTTATACTGCTGCTTTTCGTAGCACTTATCACACGCAATATGCGTTATCTGTTTCTGATCGTTACGGGACTGACCGTAAATATTGCGGTTGCGGCAATCCTGTACTATGCACTGGGACTTGAAATCCAGCTTTATTCGCTTGCCGGTATCACAATCTCGCTGAACCTTGTGATAGACAATATCATCGTGATGACCGACCATATTCTGAGAAGACGCAATCTGAAAGCCTTCATGTCGGTACTGGCCGCTACTCTGACTACTGTCGGTGCACTTGTCATAATCTTCTTCCTTGACGAGAAGATACGTTTGAACCTTCAGGACTTTGCAGCCGTTGTCATTGTCAATCTTGGTATTTCGCTGCTGGTGGCGCTTTTCTTCGTGCCTCCTTTGATAGAGAAAATCGGACTGGCCGCCGGCAGACCTCGTCGCGCTCGTATGTGGGTAAAGCGCGGTGCGGTGTATTTCACACGTTTCTACCGTGGCATGATAGTACTGCTCTGCCGCTATCGTGCCATTGCTTTCATACTGCTTGTGCTTGGCTTCGGACTTCCAGTATTCATGCTTCCAAACAAGATAGAGGATGCGGAAGCCAAAGGCGGATGGGCGGAATGGTACAACAAGGTATTCGATAATACAATTTATAGAGAAGACATAAAACCGATAGTGGACAGGGCTTTGGGTGGTTCTCTCCGTCTGTTTGTGGAAAAGGTGTATGATGGCAGCTACTTCAACCGTGACGAGAGTGAGGTCGTGTTGTCTATCAATGCCACACTTCCGAACGGCAGTACATTGGAGCAGATGAACGTGCTGATTAAGAGAATGGAGACCTACCTCAGTGAATTTAAGGAAATACGCCAGTTTCAGACTTCCGTGTACAATGCACGCAGGGCAAGTATTCAGGTATATTTCAAGAAAGAACATAGCCATACCGGATTCCCTTATGTACTGAAATCTAATGTAATCAGCAAGTCCCTCTCTCTTGGCGGTGGAAGTTGGTCGGTTTACGGACTGCAAGACCAGGGATTCAGCAATGATGTGCGTGAATCAGCGGGAAGTTTCCGCGTAAAGATGTACGGATATAACTATGACGAATTGGAATATTGGGCAGAAGAAATGAAGAAACAGCTGCTTGCCCATCGCCGTATAAAGGAAGTGACAATAAACTCAGAGTTCTCATGGTGGAGGGATGATTATACGGAGTTCTATCTTGAGTTCGACAAACGCAAGATGGCAAAGGAAAATCTTACGGCACACGGCCTTTTTGCCGTATTGCGTCCGGTATTCATGCGAAACCAATTGGCTGGAAGTATCATTTACAACAACAGTCTGGAGTATCTTCGCCTTTCTTCCATGCAGAGCAGTGACTATGATGTGTGGGCGTTTATGGCCGCTCCGTTTGTGGTGAACGGCAAGCAGTACAAGCTTTCCGATTTTGCGGTGATGGCAAAGGGACAAGCTCCGAAACAGGTGGCAAAAGAGAACCAGCAATATCGTCTATGCCTACAATATGAGTATATAGGGTCGTCAGAACAAGGAAGAAAGTTGTTGGAGAAAGACATCGAGCTTCTGAAGAAGCGTCTGCCCATGGGCTATACAGTACAAAATGAGAATGCCTATTGGAATTGGGGTAAGGATGACAATAGCCAGTATCTACTGTTACTGGTTGTCATTTCCATTATCTTCTTCATATCGGCCATTCTATTTAATTCGCTGAGCCAGCCGCTTGCCATAATCTTCGTGATACCGGTATCGTATATTGGGGTATTCTTGACTTTCTATCTGTTCGGGCTTAATTTCGACCAGGGAGGTTTTGCGTCCTTTGTGCTGCTTTGCGGTATTACGGTGAATGCAAGTATCTATATCCTGAACGAATATAATGCCATAAGAAGGAACTTTCCGAGACTTTCTCCGTTGAGAGCCTATACAAAGGCATGGAATGTGAAGATTATCCCCATCTTCCTTACCGTCATGTCTACCATCCTTGGATTCGTACCGTTTATGATAGGCGACAAGACACCGTTCTGGTTCCCTCTGGCTGCAGGAACAATAGGCGGATTGGTGATGTCGGTAATCGGTATTTTCATCTATCTTCCGGTACTGAGTGTTTCTGGTATAATAAGGAAAGGACTTGACAGGGAGAAAAAATTAGATGAAAAGTCATGAAAATCATTAATGAAGTTGTCTTACTTCGACCGTTACGAGCGTTCACATCGACCGATACGAGCGCTTACTTCGACTGAAGTCAGGGCTGACGCATTACTTAATTTGCTGATTATAAAATAGGGACATTCAGTAAATGTCCCTAAAAAATACAATGGCA
>ULYM01018422.1_pt1 | contig 21398 bp, 19 predicted proteins | sample 1962141 | NCBI WGS metagenome assembly ULYM01 (sample SAMEA4835862, study PRJEB28245) | human gut metagenome | biome: gut microbiome; material: fecal sample | place: Denmark | collected 2008
TATAAATAATGTTAAACTATAGTGTTGCGGAATTAAGGATAATACAAGAACATGCTCATTACAACTTTCAACTTTCTGTTGATGTGTTTCAACAATATGTTCAAATACACAAAGAATCTGTAGCTCCATTGATTGAAATTTTTATTCTTACTGCGAGATGGGGAAAGAAAAAACATATAGCATTATTTAATGATGTATTGATTCGATTATGCTTACGTCCATTTGAAAATGGAAGAATAGAAACGGTCCAAACATCATATATTCATGCTTTAGCAGTAGATATTCTATTTAATGCCGTAGGTATAGCTTGTATTAAATACAAACGATTCGCAGAGTTGGAGGACTTACTATCAATGAATGTTCCTCCACCTAATATATTAGGAACGCATTCTGATAAATTTCTTTCAATTGTTGGAATTACACATTGGGAATATAGCTTATGGAATGCTTTATTACAACAGAATTATTATTATCCAAGAAGTATTTTCTTCAAAGACACATTGTACACATTCTTTAAGGACGTATTTTATGCCAAAAGTGAATATGAAAATTATTTTTATATTTGGGAACAATTGTCGTCAATGAGTTATGTAGCACACGGATGTTGTTCTATGGATTATGAATATTTTCCAACAGGGCATTTTATTCGCGCTGCTGCTGTATATCGGCATCGAGAATTAGGGGAAAATACATATTGTAGATTCTTTGATGAGGCAAATGAGTTACAAGATGAATGGGAGCCATTGAGACAAGGTATGTTTGGCGGTAGTTATCAAGAATACAAGAGACTATATGACAACGCACAAAAATATTATAAAGCGAATATACAAGGGTAAATTAGAAGTAAAGACTTAAACAAATCAAGCCGCCCCACCCTTAAAATAACAGAATAAAGAATATGCACAAAGACTCATTCGACTTCATATACAACGCCGAAGGCGATTATTACGATTTGGTTGTAGACAAGAAAATACAGAAAGTCGTAGAAGAATTGAAGGCATTGCCTCATGAAGTACTAATACGCTATCTGACCTATTGGTCAGAAGCCATAGATAGCCGTAAATATGTAGTTGAGAGTGACCTTCCGCATGAAGAATGGTACACGGACTGTTGTGACTATGCAGCCACTGAGACAGATGAAGAACGATATATGCATGCCAAGTGTATGGCGGAAACACTTGGACATATGCTGCAAGACATCAAGAATAATTATCCTAACAAGTATCCTGCTGCCATGCGCACGGTGAAGTCATGGAAGAACTACAGTTTTATGAGGTTCACACCTACCATGCGTGAGGAAATTGACAAGGTTTGGATAGAACCGAACATGTGGAATGATGGCAAAATGGCTGCTATGGCATTTGTTCCATTGCTTGAAATCTTTATGAAGCAATACGAAGAAGGCAAGAATGAGGAGGTGGCAGGAAACGCTTTTTATCTTCTTGAACGACTTGCAAGGCTACATTATAAGAATGTGGATTACTTTGAGCCAGACAGAGAGAGTCATTGTTCGTATTATGAGTTCCTATTGGAGGCAGTATGCCATATCCTGACACTTGTTATGAAAGACAAGCGTACAGAGCAACGATACAGTAATGCTATGGTTTGGCATATTAACACGATCAATATGCTGTATGGGCAGATATTTCAGTCTTCATTCACCAGTTTTGAGGATTTTCTGTATGGGGATGCTAAGAGAGAGACGTTTGTGTTTGGGTTTGAATACTTGTTGGAGATGGATAAAAACAAAAAACGATGAAAACCTACTGCTGAGTGGGTTTAAACAAAAACAGCTGCTGGGTGGGCTTAGACAAAAACGGAGTAAAAACACCAGTCTGTTTTTCTGAGCCTTCGGCTTACTGCTGTGGTTCGCACTTCCCTTACGAAAGTAAACTCTCGACGGAAAGTCCGCCCCACATCAGTAGTGGCGCACACGCCACTCAGAAAAACAAACTGGCAATAAACCGAGATAAACCGTTGGGGCATACGAACAGTGACAACCACAAGGAATACATATATAGCAATAAACGGAAACCGTTGGTGATCACAAAATTGTGCATCGGAAAACAGACACGGCGATAAACAGAATAAAAACCGTTGGGGCTTGCAAACTGCGCATAGAGAATACATACGGCCGTAAACAGAATAAAGCCCTTTCAGATATTCTATCACCCCATATTCCTTATAAAACTTTAGAATATGAGCAAAAAGAAAAGATATAGCATGATTTTCTACCTGTCTGAGAATACATGGAACATGAGTGGTATACCCTGCCCCGATTGCGTGGATGAAAGCAATTATCAGGCATGGAGCAGATACCTGTCAAAGCAGATAGTCAAGTTGCTATGTGCGGAGACCATGCAGACAACAGAGTTTCAAGAAGAGTTGGAGACGGTTCGTAGAGACAAGGAAGAACAACTTGCCCATCAGAAAAGACTGGATGAAGCAGCCGATGTGCGAAGACGACGAAGCTGTATGGAACGTCCGAAGATAGACTATGTGCCCAAAGGATTGTACATAGACCTGGAGGAAGCATACTCCAAGTACTTCCAGCAAGTGGTGACCTTCTTCCCTGATGACAAAGACGACTTCATGTATATGCTACGACTATTGGAGCGTTGGGAGAAGAAATCGATACCAGCAGTGTTGGCAAAAGGACGGCCAGACGCAGCGTATGCCATTGCCATGGGATTGTGCGAACATCTGCCATTGTTGATATTCAGGGATGACATTAGAGATTATCTGAATGAATACAAGCTACGTATCGGCAAACTGATATATGCGAGCTTTGCAGCATTGGTAGATAGTGTGGCAGCATGGAACAACGAGAAGAAGCGAGAAGAGGTCTTCACCTATATCTTTACGCATCTGTCACGGTTTGATGACTTCAAACGAGTGCAGAACAATATACAGATGTTGGCACCAAGCAAGAAGTTCACGGGAGAACCAGTGAAGATCGAGCGAGAGATGAATGACGAAGAAGAACGCGCTGCAAGAGAGGCTGAACGTAGGCGACGGGAAAAAGAGCGACAGATACTGGAGGCAGAGAAAGAAGCCAAGTCGTTGATACCATTGAACAAGGACTATGAACAGAATATCTTCAACATAAGAAATGTGGATTGGGATTGTTATAGCATCTGGCAGCTGATGTTGGAAGAGAACAAGAATATCGAGAAGTCGCTTGCCGTTGGAGAATACCAAGCGGCAGCATTGATGTTCCTGCAACTGACGAAATCCATGTGCAGACACTTCGTGATAGACAGGCACTGGGAGTATTTTGATGATATGTACAGTCCAGAATATGCCATAAGAGACATGGTGGAGGCATTTGAACGATTGGCGAAGGAAGGAAAACTGCCAGAGGATGTGAATGCTTATTTACATGAGGCGTGGAAAGAGATTGAGGGAATGGAGAGTTGTACGGATTATGGGGTGCCGAGAGGGGCTTTGCCATTTTAGTGGGCAGTGGGTGTTGGATGACAAAACCTGCTATTGGATGGGATTTTGACAAAAACTGCTGCAAGGTGGATTTTGACAAAAACCGAGATAAACCCCGTATCTGTTTTCCGAGTCTTCGACTTGCTTTACATCCAGCTAAAGCCTTACGAGAGTGAACTCTCGATTGCTTTATCTGAATGCAAAGCTGTGGCACGATGTGCCACTCGGAAAACAAATACGGCGATAAACAGAATAAAAACCGTTGGCGCTTGCAAAAACTGTGGACATCACTCGGAAAATACATACGGCTATAAAATTGTTGGGGTATGGTTTATGTCAATCTTCAACTCCTAATCATCAGCGCAAACAGTACAAGTCTCATAACCTCAAAACTCTGAATATTGGATGAATCAAATATATCTATGAGAAATTATGAATAGTGTTGAAATAGAAAAGAAGATAAGGGAATTGGTGGGACACTATCTGATAAAGGACTATCATGTAACCGTAAAGCGTGGAGACGTGATACTATGGTTGCCGGATATATGTAAGGATAGCCCATTCAATAAATTGGTGGACGAGGTGTATGGGGCGTTGGATGACAGCATCCGAATAAGCATAATATACCCGAACAACGGCAAGAAAGTCAGTGAATTTATCAAGGAAAACATTGATGAGAAAAAGCGCATGAAATTGATTTAATGCGTAGATAATAATTTGTGGAACTGCCATTTAAGATTATTTCGATTATCTAATTACATTATGCGAAAAACAAAGTTTGGTTATATAAAGGATGGGAATTATATCTGTATTGGTGACAATATGCATGGGATATATAAGACCTACGATGATATGCGTTTTAACTGGCAGTTAGTCAGTCAGACAGAAGGTGACATAACAAAGTACTACCTGCTGAACAATAAAAATGAAGCCATTGAATACGTAGGACGAAAAGACCCATGGTCACAACTGACAATAGGCACCAAGGAGCAATATCTCTATATGGATAATGCGCAAGGCTCAATGCAGGAAGTGACAACCTATGGAAGAGAATATATTACTGGGGAAAAACGCAAACAGCAGAGCAACAGTATCTATAAAACCATCAATGGAGAAGAATGCCTTGTAACATACGCCTATTATGCTATCAACAAGAACAGAGGAAAGGAATACAACAGTAAGGACGCATACGTCTGTGAACATTTCATGCGCAACGAGTATGCCATCAGCAACAATAACCACCATATCATTCTGGAAGGATTGAAGAGTGTAAAACTCTCAGATGACAATATCGCAGAAGTAGTATTTGCAGGAGAAGACAAGACCACATGGGTAAATCTGTACACCATGCAGGAGTTTGATGAGCGTCCGATTGTAGAGAAGATGGGATTCATGGACGTGCTGAGAGTTGGCTATAACTATTATTTCTATAAAAACAGAGACATGGCAGGCATACCGATGCATCATCGGGAATGCGTGGCAAATGACAGAATATTCCAGTTCTTGGACCTGTATATGATACTTAGAGACCAACCCAATAAAGTCTACTATATATCTGGAGAGCACCGAAGAAAGGAACAGTGGTATCTGATACTGATTGACATTACTAATGCCAACTCGAAGACTCATAAAGAAATACCCTCGATGTGGTTGCCGAGACGAAGTTGATATGAAGGAAATTCAGCTATACGACTATCAAAGAGAAATGAGTGAACGGATTGAGGCGGCTTTTCGGTCGTGTCAATCCGTGATGGTGCAGATGCCGACAGGTACGGGAAAAACTGTGCTACTGGCAGAGCAAGTGAAGGGTGAAGAGCGAAGAGTGAAGAATCCATGTATATGGATTGTGGTGCATAGGCGTGAATTGGTAGAACAGATAAGAGAAACGCTTGAAACCATGATAAATAGCTTCTCTACTTCTGGCACTGCTCTTTCCCTTTTATCGGACACATCCCGTATAAAAGTAATGTCGATACAATGGCTGTCGAGACACTATCAAGAACTGAAGGAAAAACCATCATTGATAGTAATCGATGAAGCGCATCATGCCGTGGCGAAGACCTACAAGGAGGTGATGGATGCTTATCCTGAGGCAAAGAAACTGGGACTGACAGCCACGCCCTGCCGACTGACTAGACGAGGGTTCACCGATTTGTTTGACGTGCTGTTGTAGTCGTGGTCAGCAAAGAAGTTTATTGCCGATGGTTGGCTATCGCTGTATGACTATATGTCCATCAGAGAAGACAGCGAGGACTGGCGCTTGGTGAGCTCGCTGAAGAAACGAGGTGCCGACGGAGACTTCTCGCAGAGAGAGATGAGTGAGAAAATGAATGTGCGGCCAAGCATCGAGAGGCTTTGCGATACGGTGATGAGATATGCTGCAAACAAGAAAGGCATCACTTACGCCATAGACATAGCCCATGCGGAACATATAGCAGAAGCGTACAGACAGCATGGCATAAATGCAATGGTGATAAGCAGCAAGACACCGCTTGAAGAAAGAAAGGCAATCATTGAAAGGTTTAAGGGAACAAGTGTAGGAGATTATCATGGTAAGCCTTGCTATGCCTCTTTGGGCCTTACTAAGCCATTAGGTGAAACACAGAGTGCAGACTATAAGGCAGACGTGAGGGATAAAACATTGGAACAGAAAGCCAACATACAAGTGTTGGTGAATGTCGATTTGTTTGGTGAAGGCTTTGACTGTCCCGATGTAGAGTTTATCCAGTTGGCGAGACCCACACTGTCGTTGGCGAAGTACCTGCAGCAAGTAGGACGTGGCATGCGTGTGTTTGAGGGCAAGAAGTATTGTCTGATATTGGACAATGTCGGGTTGTACCGTTTGTTTGGTCTGCCGTCAGATGACAGAGACTGGCAAGCCATGTTTGAGGGACGTGTAGCAGGAAAAGGCATTCTGACAGAAGAAGTGGAAGGGCTGTATAACATAGCCTATTCCATTTGCAACGAACAAGAGAGAATCACTTCGGACGCACGAACAGAGTTAATCACCGTTATGACACATGAGGGGCAACGTATGGACTTGGAGGAAGCATACGGATACGAGATTGTCAGCAACAAGGAAGGGCTGTCTGGTGTTGTGGATAAGGACGGCAAGGAAGTGTTACCCTGTGAATATAATAAGGTAGAACTGAAAGCATACGGAATAGCCAAGCTGTATTCTCGACGGAAGATAGACAGAGAACGTCCATGGATGGACTTGCGTAATGGAATACGATACTTCAAGCGACCGAGAATCGAGAAGCATGGTTTTCTGGAGTTTTCCACTACAGACGGACTGCGCCTCTATCCGAGAGTAAAGACACGTCAGATGGACGAGAACAGTTTTGTATTGCGGAATGCGTTGAATAATGGGACAGACGAAGGGCTGCGGTTCCGCAATTTCTTTGTGCAGCCATCAGAGCCAGACAGACTATACATGTTCAAGGAGAAAATAGAAGACCTGTCGATTTGGGAAGACGAGCAAGGAGGTTTGGCTTGGCGCAAGGCTTGGGATACCATGTTGCATCCTATGACAGCTGAAGAATTAGTAGAAAAGAGAAACACATGGGAAGAAGAAGTCAAGCAGTTTGAAGAGGAAAAGAAACAGTACATAATTTTTTTCAGACCAGAAATAAAAATAGATTACATCGGATGCAGAACACAGTTAGCTGACTATAAAGAACCTGCCAATCTGAGAGTCACCTGCGTCACGAAGAACAATTACCAAGTATATTATAGAAGAAATTGGCTGGATAAATGGGAGTCATTAGGCAGTTATGCTAAGATATACCCCCAGGCATACGGTATAAGAATAGTGCAGAACAGAGAAGGTAAATACCTTGTACGCACAGAACTGTACAAACCAATGGAAAAGCCAGAACAGACGTATGAGTTTGCAGAGCTGCAGGACAACGCCCTGCTTCATTTTACGGAGCAAGGCAAGGAATACTGGGTATATTTGGAGAATATGACCTGCTTAACCCGTAAGCCAGAATTTGTCACCATTGGTTTTATGGATTTCCTGAAGATCGGGGGAGTGTATATGAGACGTGGAAGAAACAATGGTGAAACTTACAGAAGAGCAGAGATAAGGATGTACGATGATATTTGCTTTCTGGGATCAAGAGAGGTATTTGTCAAGACGGCATATAGAAAATACCATTATTACATACAGCAACGGTCATTGGACGGCAAACATTTTGTGCTGAGTGATAGTATGAAACCAAAAGAATCGTCAACGTGGTTTGATATGTACTATGACGGGAAGAATCCTCCGATAGTAGAAAGACGAAAGAAGGATTATGAGATATACGGAGTGAAGAAGTAGCTTCATAGAATGAGTATAGGCAAAGGCGGATGTGCAAGATGAAGAGTCTTGGGCATCCGCCTTTGAGTTTTATGGCATAGTATGAGCTTTAGATGAAAAACTGCTGCAAGGTGGGCTTAGACAAAAACCGATATAAACCCCGTATCTGTTTTCCGAGTCTTCGACTTGCTTTACATTCAGCTAAAGCCTTACGAGAGTAAACTCTCGACTGCTTTATCTGAACGCAAAGCTGTGGCACGATGTGCCACTTGGAAAACAGATACGGCGATAAACAGTATAAAAACCAGTGTGGATTACAAAATTCCCAAGATTTTCAATAGAAAATTCCCATAATTTTCAATTTACAGCATAATAATGATGAAAATGTTACCTCGATAATAACGCATAATAGAGTTGAAACCTATCTGAGGGACATAAAAAATCCCTAATACCAAAATCTTTTTTGCGTAGTTACGCCCTAATACCAAAATCTTTTTAGCGGATTTACACCCTGACACCAAAATCTTGAGCTATTTGGATTGGACGATATAGTCCAATAATACCTTGGCATCTACGGACTTACGCTTGTATTTTATGGACAAATGAAGATGGGGAGCGGTGGAGCGACCAGAGGAACCAGTAATGGCGATTGGAGTGCCCGATTGGATAGATGCACCTTTGGGAACGAGAATGTGCGGGAGATGGCAGTAGCTGATAGTATAGTTACCATGACGAAGAGTAATGAAATTGCCAGAACGTTTGTCATTGCCGATGCGTTCTACAATACCATCAAGTATGGCATAACAAGGTTCATAGTTGGCACGCAGGTCAATACCGTTATGAAACTTTCTCTTGGCAGTGAATGGATCATTGCGATAGCCATATGGTGACGTAATATAAATATTTTGAAGAGGAAACGAGATTTGTGAGCTTGCAGTAACAGGCTTATTTGTTGTAAAATCATTGGTAGCCGTCGAGTCAATGACTAATGGCTGCTTAATAGAAGAGGTATCACGAGAAAGTGGTGCCTCTTTTTTCGTGTGTGGTGTCATGACCTTAACCTTGTAACGACGATTATGATTATCTACGGAGTAGAACTGTGCATGAACTGTTGTGGAAGCAGAGAGTCCGACAGCAGTTATGAAGACCAATAAAAACTTTTTCATGTAGACAAAAGTAGTATTAGAAAAAGGAAAGGCAAAACTGCGAAGATTGAAGGAACGAAAATATAACATCAAATAAGAATCAAGTATGATTATTCATTGATTATCATACTTGAATTATAAATTAGCATAAATGTAAGCTCCAAGAATGGGCGATATTCTTGCAATGACCGCATTCCAATATAATTTTGCTGATGTGTGGCGTATGTTTGCGTTGAAGGCAAAAGACTGCACAGTTGAAAATCAATAAATACAATCAAATATGAAAGCAAGAATAGAAGAACATGAAGTGCCGTATGAGACACTTGCCAAGTACGGATTGACACGAGAAATGATTGAAGACCTGCCCATGCATGTATTGGAAGACATTGGTCAGGGAAGACGTTCGCCAGTACTGCCCATACAGGTGGAGGATGAAAATGAGAATGTTATCAAGAGTCGAACACGTTTCGCTTTTGTACGCATGGAAGATGGTAAGGTAGACGTAATGTTCTATCCAGTACTGAGCCAAGCACCTTTGGCGCAATATGATCAGGAACAACAGAAGCAGTTGCTATCAGGAAAAGCCATCCTTGCAGACATGATGATTGACGGAAAACAGAGCAAAGCATTCGTGCAGTTGGATGCAGAGACCAACCAAGTGATGTATGCCCCCACACCAGTCATTGGTCGCAACCTGCAAGTACTGTCAGGAGAAATGCACCTGAGTTCAGCAGAAGTAAAAGTCATTCAGCATGGTGAACCGCTTACATTCGTAATGGACGAAGACCCTGTTACAGTTGGCATTGACCTGAATGAAAGCACAGGCATCAGACTATGCCAAGGTGATGACAGGAAATGGCAAGAGCAGACTAAAAGAGAATGGGATAAATACACATTCGGATGTTATGGCTGTTGGGTGATGGACGATGACGGTAATCTTGACTATGTCAGTGAGGATGATTATACGGAAGAGTTGTGGAATGAGTTGTCACGCAAACGAGAGGGACATCTTGCGAGAGTGGGACATCATTAAGAAAGGTGGGGTCATTTTAGGGTGTGCCGATAGGTGGGCTTTGACAAAAACCGATAAAAACCCCGCATCTGTTTTCCGAGTCTTCGACTTGCCTTTCATCCATACAAAGCCTTACGAGAACGAGTTCTCGACTGCTTTATCTGAATGTAAAGCTGTGGCACGATGTGCCATTCGGAAAACAGATGCAGCGATAAACAGAATAAAAAACCGTTGGGGGCTTGTTAGGCATAGGTCTTACTGAGCCTATTTAAGCCGACTAAGCCGTGGCGGAGAATAGAAGGCAAATATGGAATAACAATAGAAAAAGAAGAATACAAGAAGAATGGCAAAGAACAAATATTATCCAGAGGAAGTACTGGTAGAAAAAGTTCAGAAAGGAGAATATGGTTGGTTGGATTATGTCAACCATTACTCAGAGGAATGGCAGGAAGAATACACACAGTACTGCTTAAACAAGGGATTGTGCATCTGCGAGGACAGTGCGAGACAGTTTGTAGCATATAAAGACAAATTGTTGGAAGAAGCACTGGAGCGAGGGGATGCGTAGAAGTATCACTAAAAACACGAGAAAAGAATGGCGATAAGAAAACAATTGAATCCAAGGCAGATGGACATATCCCCAGAGTTGCGTGATCTGCTTATGCGCAATGGTATGCAAGCGCACATCATTGCCGATGGCAATGGGTATCAGTTGGCAGTACAGGGACATGACAGTCCGTTGCTCACCTACAGACTCACCGAGAAGCAAATGCTTGCATTGACAGACTGGGGAACCAGCTATGCCAACAAGACAGCCTATAACACCTTCACGAGTGTTGTAGGCAATGACTTTTATCTGCCTAAAAACTTCGTGCATGCCCGTAATGCCAACGGACGTGTAGCAATGGGACTACATGGGTATCGTGTAGGAATTGGTGAGTATGGACGAACAGGAGGGTATTGTATGCACCCTTCTCACTTTTTGGGATGGACACCGAGAATGCAAGATGGCTGGCATCTCCGAAGAGTTGGCGGTCAACTTTTCTATCCGCAAGCCCCAATGGTGTCAGAGCGTTGGGACAGAAGAATGAATCCAGGCGAACTGCAATCAGGCGGTTATGGGTTCTATTATAAGGGACAAGCACAACAGCCAGTTGTAAATCAAGATGTACTGCAAAATCTGCAAGCAGTGGTAACGCCAGTGGTAAGCAGACCAAGAAGTAATGAACCAGCCAAACCCTATAAGGAGTTGATAACATCCCCAGTCTATTTCTCCAACGAGAAATGGCAGGAATGTCTTTCATCGCATGGCATCATCATTGATGAGCAGAGCAAAACGCTTACCATCCAGTCAAAAGCCACGAATGTAGACATGGTGTATGACTTGAAAGAAGACGAGCTGAAGGCGTTGACCAACAACTCCATCAAGCAAATGCCAATAGACAAACGACTGGACATACTGAACAATGTAATCAAAGATGACTTTGCAGACAAGGTTACCATGAATATGCTGAACAGCAAAGAGCGCATCAACATAGGATTGCGTCCAGAAGTGCAGCAAGAAATGGAGCAACGACAGCAACCAGTCGTTGAAGCTGGACAAGACGAAGAACAGACAGTGGAGCGAGAGCCACAGATTCATGGTGACGCATCGGTAAACGGACAAGACCTGAACCTATTGAACGAAAGTAAAGGTTGGTACCGAGAAATAAAGAACGGACGTGAGGTGCAAGTGGACGAAATATATGTCGAAAAGATACAGAACACAGAAGCACCAGTTGCAGCAAGCGAGCAAGCAAAAGAGCAGGGACAATCAGCAAAGCAACAAGAAAAGGGCGATGTGAAATACCGCATGACAGCCATTATCAACGGAGAATCCATCAGTCATGAAATAAGCCAGAAACAATATGACAAGTTTATGGCAGTGGATGACTATCACCGTATGAAGCTCTTTTCCAACATCTTTAAGGAAGTGGACATGAAGTCACGTCCTGAGGTAAGCACTGGATTGGGAACCAAAATCTTTGCAGCTTTGGCAGCAGGAGCCGTAGTGACATCAGAAGTTGCGCATGGAATGAGCCATCATCCCCATCCTGAAATCTATGTAGATTGCACGGAAGGAAGACATCCCCCACGTCCCTACTTCAAGCCCGGAGTAGACATGCCCAATGAGGTGGCAGCGAGAAATTTCGAAGCACAGATGAATCAGGAAATAACAGAAATACGACGAGGATATTAATGAACGGAGATTTGACATACAATGACTTCTTGCAGCGATTGCGCATACAAGACGTGCTCGTGGATGCAGGTTATCACCTGAATAAACGAGATGGATTGCGCTATCCGTCGTATGTGCGGACAGACAGTGACGGAAGGCGTGTGCATGGGGATAAATTCCTGGTGACACCCAACGGACAATGTTGTTTTCAGCCACCACGTCAGAAACTGTATAATGTAATCTCATTCATCAAGGAACATCCAGAAAAATTTGACGAATATCGAGCAGGAATGTCCACGGACAGATTGGTAAACTTGGTATGCAACCGCTTGTTGAAAAATCCAGTGCAAGAGCACTACAACCCGATATTGGCACCAAAAGCTGCAAGTAAGCCATTCTCATTAAAAGACTATGATTTGTTGAAGTTTGACACTGGAGATAGAAACACTCAAAAGCCATTCTATTTCTACTTCAAGCCAAGAGGTATAGACCTGTATACACAGTATGCCTTTAACAAACATTTTGTTCTTGCGACCAAACACAGGAACGACGGACTGAAATATACCAATTTGGCTTTTCCGTTGACCAAGCCGGGAGACAACACCATTGTCGGACTGGAAGAACGCGGTCGTCCAAGAATGGATGGAAGCAGCACATATAAAGGCAAGGCCGAGGGTAGCAATGGAAGTGAAGGTCTGTGGATAGCCAACTTGAAGAACGAACCTTTGGATCGTGTCGGTGGTGTCGGATGGTTTGAGAGTGCCTATGATGCAATGTCATTTTATCAGATACACCGTGAGGCAATAAAGCAAAATCCCGAGCTTTCACGTAAGGGCATATACGTATCTACGGGCGGTTCACCAACCAAAGGACAAATAAAAGGAATGTTGGAAGCCACACCGCAAGCTCAACATTATCTATGCTTTGATAACGATAAGGCAGGACGTGAATTTGTGGAACTATTCAAACAAATTGCGAAAGAGCAAGGTATAAATCCAGACAACGTTAGAGTCATGCCAATCCCCATGTGGGCCAAAGATTGGAATGATGTGTTGTTGGACAAACCAAGTGAGGAGCATATCAAATCATTGGAAGGGGAATTCGAACCATTGGGAGTACCAGACGAAAGAAAACCAGGAGGAATGAGGAGGTAAAAATGAGAAGAGTGATATTGGTGATGGGAATAGCTCTGGGAACAGCCATGAATGGAAAGGCACAGATAACTGCATCAAATCCATTGGAATGGATGGCACTGGCAGAGGGTAATGAACTGTTGGAAAAGCAGATAGACAGTCAGATCAATGGTCAGAAGAAAACAGCTATATTGCAGAATACCATTGCAGCCGAGTTCAATCAAATGCACAAATGGCAGAAACAATACAACAGCTATTTGAAAGACGTCAGCGGTTACGCCTCTTCGTTGAAAGCCTGTACCCATCTATATGATGACGGAGTGAGAATCTTCATCACTTTGGGCAAGTTGCGCAAAGCCATCAACAATAATCCGCAAGGCATTGTTGCGAGTATGTCAATGAATAACCTGTATATAGAGACAGCTACAGAATTGGTATCAGTCTTTACCTTGCTGAACGATGCCGTATCGCAAGGAGGTAACGAGAACATGATAACAGGAGCAGACCGAAGCAAGACCCTTTGGGCTTTGAATGACAAACTCAGCAGTTTCAGTAAGAAACTCCATCGGTTGTATCTGAGCATACGCTACTATACATTCAATGACGTATGGAATAATGCTACGGCAGGAATGATAGACAGAAACAATGCAGATATTGCAAGGCAAGCAATGGGGCGATGGCGAAGGGCAGCGCAAGTGACAGGAGAATAAGAGCCCTTTGTAGGAATAAGCCTTATTGAGCCTTTTTAGGCAGACTGATTCATAGCGTGTAATTGGCGGTTTGTAGGTGAATGAGCCTTTCTAAGCCTCTTTATGCCGACTAAGCCATTGATGAAAAAATTTATGCAATGAACAGAATTGGACGGATAAGTAAGATAGGACAAATACAAAGTTGTACAAAAGAGCAATGGAATAAATGGGAGTTGTAAAATATATAGGAGCTGTGGTGATAGTGATGCTACTGAGCATTGCCAAAACCTATGCCCAGTCAGACCCGACGTTGACGGGAATGATACTGATGTACACCAACAAGGCAGAGAAACAGTTGAAGAACCAAGAACAAGTGATGTTGATGATGACCACTGGTCATATCTGGACAAAGGAAGAAGTGAAGGCAACCACAGACTTGCATCGAGAGTTCAACAACTACCTTGACTCGTTTCGTTCGATTGTATGTTATGCAGCGCAGGTATACGGATTCTATCATGAGGTGACGCTGCTCACAAATAACATGGGTGGATTAATCAAACAGCTGGATGCCCATCCGAGTAATGGATTGGCCGTAGCGTTATCCACCAAGCGCAATAAAATCTATCGTGAGTTGATACTGAACAGCGTAGAAATCGTAAATGACATACGAACAGTATGTCTGTCAAAGAATAAGATGACAGAGAAAGAACGTATGGACGTCGTGTTTGGAATTCGTCCGAAATTGAAAGTGATGAACAAGAAACTGCAACGACTGACAAAAGCTGTAAAGTACACAAGTATGGGTGATATATGGTTGGAGATAGACGAAGGATCAAAGCCGCAAAAAGCCAACAAACAAGAAATTGTGAATGCTGCAAAAAGAAGATGGAAACAAGCCGGACGAAACGTGATGCCGTAGCAATAAGCCGAGCTAAGCCTCTTTAAGCCATTCTAAGTTGAGGATGATGGTAGGCATAGTAAGTTTCGTAGGGAATTGTAAGGCTATTAATGGTAGGTCGGACAAGGCAGATAAGAGGTCAAATAATTAATGAAACAACAAAAACGATAGAATATGTCATTTTGGAGTAAACTATTAACAGTAGGTGGCAAGGCGTTGGGAGCCGCAAAGACTGGAACGAAAGCCACGGCAAGGTCTATGGGCAATTCTGTGATTCATCCGTCACAAACCCTGAACAACGCAGGCAAAGCGGTAAAGACAGCTACTGTAGGAGGAGCTGTAGGATATGTCGGTTGGGAAAAACTCACCACAGACAAGAGTGTGACACGCATTGTAAGCGATGCCGTTATCGGAGAAGAAGCAACCAACGCCATTGCAGGAACGGCCAGCGATGTAAAGGAATTGAAAGACAAGGCAGGAGAAGCGGTAGACAGCATGAACAATGCCATGGACGACATCAACAGCAAGTGGAGCGGCATGAGCAAGTTCTTCCGCAATATCTTCAATGGTAACGGACTGGATATGTTCGGCAGTTTCTTCAGTAACCTCGGCAAAGGCAAAGTGTCGGGATTGAGTCTGGCGGGACTGGTGGCAGCAGCTTATCTCATCTTTGGTCGTTTCGGATGGTTGGGTAAAATAGCAGGAACCATGCTCGGTATGATGTTGGTGGGCAATAATGCCAACCTCAATCAAGTGATGGGAAGTGGTAGCGCAGGAGAAAGGCGTAGTGCAGCAGTGGCCACTGCCGAAGATACACAAGTAAGAGGAATGAGAAGATAACAGAAAAAGTATGCAATATACAGAAGAAATGATATTACAGTCCAAGAGCGGATATTGTATGCCGTTTGAGGAGCAGCCTGGTAAAGAAGTGGCAATGACATTGGGATATGGAGAACAGACACATCCATCTACAGGAGAAAAGTTCTTTCATCACGGACTGGACTTTATGGTCAACCATTATCCCCTGTCCGCAATGGCAAGTGGCACCGTATCGGGAGTAGGCAGTGACAGCATACACGGCATCTACCAAACTATACGATATGGTAAATACGAGGTGACCTACGGACACCTTGCCAATGTGTATGCCAACTTCGGGGACCCAGTTGTAGCTGGACAAGCAGTAAGCCTGAGCAGCGACCGATTGCATATCAGTGTAAAATTCAACGGAGAGGAGCTGAATCCGTTGGAATTCCTGACCATGCTCTATGGCAATATCAAGGCATTGAAACATCAAGGAAGGATTGGGGCGATAGACATTGACGACTTTGATATGAACATCGCCACCAAATATGACAACGACAGAGAAGAAATTGAGTCATTGATGCTGCGTTATCTGCCATTATATATGGATGACCTACGGCATGGACAATACGCATTGTCGCCCCATCGGGAACAATCGCTACGTAATATTTTCTCGTTGGGAGCCATGAAACGATACTTCTTTGAAGTTATGCCAAGCATGAGCAATCCGTTGGGTATCAGTCAGAGAAGTGTACCATTGGCATGTAAGGTACAGAATCTCCTAATTGGGGATTTTCTTGACTATTTGGCATTACGCCACAATGTATTTCTATCCTCATTGAATGAAGCAGTAAAAAAAAAGTCCACAGCGACCTCCTAAGCAATAGAGGAGTCATCGATCCATTGATGAATTTGGATGTGGACATTCAGAGCTTCGACATACCGAGAATTGTCAGCGTATACCCCGATCGCGCAGGAGTAAGATGGTGGACCAAAGCCTGGTTCAACAATCATGAGAACGGAGAGAGTTCAGTGGAGATAGAACGTCAGCAAGCCATCCTGTTTATTCTTGACCGCATAGAGAAAGACGAGTGGCTAACTGAATATTTCCCAAAGCAGATGGAAGTATACTATCATGCGATTGAGCAGACCAAAGAGCAACTGTTGAACCAAACCCTGTAAGTAACAAAGCAATGAGCATAAAGAACAGCAAACGTTTTGCGGAGATAGAATATAGTCTGCAACATTACTTTGAAGTCAGTGTCTTGTCTGTAATGAAACAAGTCAGAAAGACATTGAACGACAAGCAAGTCAAGGAACTGGCAGACTACCAGCGTAGTCCGGCAGGTATCATGGCATCATCCAATCCTATGTTGATAGACATGGGTTGGCAAGCAGTACGCACAGCTGGTGAATGGAACAGCAAGACCACCGAGGACTATCTCAGGATGTGCAATGAGAAAATGCAAAACGACAAAGCGATGCAGCGTGACTTCGCATTGTTGTCAGCAGAATGGCGTAAAGCCGTGGTGGAACAAATCGGACGTACAAAATACGATGTACTATCCAAACAAATAGGATGCGATTTGGCATATGCCTATATCGGTCAGCGGATGGAAGACCTGATGATCAACAAATTGGTTGTGGATGACATCCCCAAATCATCGATGGAATACATCATGCGAAAGGCAGCCAAGCAAAGTATCTGGGGATTTACTGAGGAATTGATGAAGTCCCCATTAACCAAAGAGATTGAGGCAAGAAGCGAGAAAGCCTATAAGCCAAGTACCACAGAGAAAGTTACGGGACGAGTGGCAGGTTCTGCAGTAGATGCCGTATCGATGGGAGCTTTTAATGGTTGGACAACCTTCGCCAAGTTCGTTGGCTGCGATGTAGCATTAGGATATGCCTTAGACAAAACCGTTGGCAGTACGGAGCAACGCAAGGAGCAGGTAATGGAGCTAAGCATCAGCAAAGGAATCTTTGGCAGTAACAGCAATGTCTTCAACGGCTTCCGTAAACATGCCAATGAACTTGAAGAACCTGGAGGTTTCCTGCAAACGCTTAACGGACAGTTATCGCATAAAATCAAGTTACCAACAAAAAAATACAAGCCTGTGACATGGACAACAAACAGCAATAACAAATCCCCTTTCCCAGTGTTTACACCAAATACGGACTTTCTGAAGCCCAAAGATATACGTAAGGATCCAAAATACAAGGACGTTCCGTTGATTGTAGCACCAGGAAAGGAAGATGACTATCTGAAGGAAAAAGCTCAGCAAGAAGCGGCAAAACAGAAAGAGGCAGAGCGCAAAAGTACGGAAAGAAAACAGGGAACTGACAGTTCAGGAGAAGCACAATCCGTTGACGCATCAGCAGATGGGGATCAAGCCAATCAGTTGCAGCAAGCCAATGAAAACGGTTGGGAAGGACTGTTGGCAAATTTCGGGTTAGACGGTTTCGGCGACATCACCCATAACCTTGGCTATGTGCTCGCCATGTTGCCAGATATGTTAGTAGGATTGCTTACTGGCAAGACAAAGTCCTTGAACATGGACAACAGCATGATACCATTGGCAAGTATTGTGGCAGGAATGTTCGTGAAGAATCCGATACTTAAAATGATATTGATAGGTATGGGAGGAGCCAATCTGATAAATAAAGCCGGACATGAAGCATTGGAGAGGAAAGCCAATGAAGGCTCAGTGCCAGATAGATATGCAGCAAGCAATCGACAAGTTGCATACAGACAATATGCAGACGAGCCATTGAATCCACGTTTAAGCAATCCAGTGCTAAAAGGCAGTTGTTTGATAGTACATATCGACCGAGTGCCCTGTACCATTCAATTGCCACAAACCGTGGTGGATGCATATCAGGCAGGGGCATTGCCGTTGAATACCCTTGCCAATGCAATACTTGCAAAAAATGAGCAGATGCAATCTGTGGCCATGCAGCAGTATGAGAATGGTCGTGAGGAGCGTGAGACAGTCAGCAGATCAAGAGGAATACAATAAGAATATAATAAAAGCACAATATGAAAGACAAGAGTCAGGCAGAAAAAACGGCAGCAGAGAGACAAGTGGAATTACTCTCTACGGCGTTGGGCAGTGCGCCATCAGCAAAAGGATATTGGTTGAACGCATCGGGTAAGACCTATCCAAGTTTCTATCCCAAGGGATTGACAGTAAGTCCGTTCAATGCATTGATCATGTCATTGCATTCGGACAAGTCTGGTAGCAAGACCAACCTTTTTATGCCTTTCAGTGAGGCAAAAAGACAAGGAGTGGCGGTAAGGGAGCATGAACGAGGAGTACCGTTCCTTTTCTATAATTGGAACCAATACGTCAATCGTAACAATCCAAAGGATATTATCAGTCGAAACGACTATCAGGCATTGGATGTAGAACAGCAGAAGCAATATAAAGGTGTGCACAATAGAGAGATACGCACACTGTTTTGCATTGACCAGACCACAATGCCATTTGCCTATGAGAAAGAATACAAAAAACTGTTGGCAGATTATGGCACAGCAGAGGAGCGAGGTCAGGGAGAAGGAGATGATCGAGCCATGCATGTTCGCTTCAATGACTTCCTATTGAAAATGCGTGACAATCTGGTACCCATCCGTACGGACGGCAGCGGTGTCGCACATTATGACACGGAAAAGGATGCAGTGTATATGCCACGCCAAAAGGACTTTGAGCATTACAATGACTATGTGCAAGAAACATTGCGCCAGATTGTCTCTGCCACAGGACATCAGCAGCGGTTGGCACGTGAAGGCATGGTGATGAAAAATGGTACAGCCCCATCGGAGGATGCCATAAAAAGAGAACGATTGGTGGCAGAATTAGCTTCAGGAGTGAAAATGTTGGAGTTGGAACTGCCAGCGCGATTGTCAGAAGAAGGCTTGCAGCTGACAGATTACTGGGTTCGTGAGTTGAAAGAGAATCCCTGCCTAATAGATGCTGTAGAGAGTGACGTAAACAATGCCCTTTTAGTGATGCGCAAGGCAGAGCAAGGAGAAAAGATAGAATACTCCACCATGCGAAATCAGCGAGAGACCAAAGAACTGATGGACCAGTTGCCTAAACACTATCTAATTGCGGATGAAATCAAACAGCATCCCGACAAAGACAATAAGACCATCGTATTGGTCATCGACAAGGATAAAAAGACAGCCGACGTGGTTATGCCGTCAGGAGCCTCATTAGAAGTGAACAATGAGATACAGGGCATGAGCAAGCAGCGCATCCAGAAAGCATTGGAACGTGAAGGCATCGAAACCGTACGCTTCTACAATCCTGACGGAGCATTGGGGTATCGCCCCGATGACAGTTATTTTGCGGACAAGCAAGTGGACATCGCCCGACTGAAAAATTGGTCGTTAGAACATCTATCCACATTAGATGCCAGTCCTGCTGTAGAGCAAGCCAAGAATGTTGGGTTCAGTCAAGTACAGATGATACAAGACGACAAAAACCGTTGGGCATTGTATATCAAACCCGAGGGACAGAACGGATATAGCATATATCCAGACAAGGCAGACATCAACCAGTTCTTTAGTACACTGAAGCAGTCGATGGACAATTTTGAAGCAGTAAAGATGGAGTTGGCAAACAAGTATCACCATCGTGCAGCCGTACAACCTGACTTGAAAGTGGACCTGTTCGGGAGCAATGACCAGGACATTGATATGAACCGCATAGAACGTGTGTGCGTGTTCAAGACCAAAGAAAATGGCATTCTTTGTTCAGCAACCATCGACGGAGAGAAGATGAAGCCCAGATGCATTACCCCACAGCAATGGCAGCGGTTATGGGTAGCAGAAGACAGAAACAGCTATAAAACGCATTTGGCAGCAACCCTATTTGCTGACGTGCTGAAAGCAGGAGAAAAACAAGAACAGACATCATCGGAGAAACAGGAAGTGGAGACCGAGGTGAAGCAGGAACAGCAAGGAACCACAGAGAAGCATGAAGAGGAACACCGGGAATATCACGAGGAAGAAGACAAACAAGACAAATCCGAGGAGAAAGCCAAGGAGGAAAAAGCTGCTGAGGAAAAGAAAGCACAAGAAACCCAAGGCAAGAAAGAACAGAAAGCATCTGGCATAAAAAAGCAATGGGATGACTTGAAAGCCAAGCACCCAGATGCATTATTGTTGTTCCGCATTGGTGATTTCTATGAGATGTACGATCAAGATGCACGCAAAGGGTCTAAGATATTAGGAATCACGCTGACCAAACGAGCAAACGGCAATTTCAAAGAAATTGCGGGCTTTCCACATCATGCACTTGACACCTACCTGCCCAAACTGATACGGGAAGGGCAACGAGTAGCCATCTGTGATATGTTGGAAGAGCCCAAACGGCACAAGCAGGAGGAAGTGAAAGAGTTGGTAGAACCATTGAGAGGAATGAAGCGGTAGGTATACCAATGAGATTAAGTATAGTAAAAGGATAACAAAAAGTAGCAAGAACAATGAGCAAGAACCAATCATACGCCGACAAATATGCAGAGGCGGCTATGGAGCAGATGAAGCGTTATGGCATTCCTGCTTCCGTTACCTTAGCGCAAGGCATGCTGGAAAGCAGTAATGGAGAGAGTGAACTGTCACGATTAGGGAATAATCACTTTGGCATCAAAGCAACAGCTTCGTGGTTGAAGAACGGAGGTGAATATCTGGTATATACGGATGATAAGCCCAATGAAAGTGCGCCCGTAAGGGTATGTGTTAAATGCCTCTTTA
>ULYM01042890.1_pt1 | contig 21298 bp, 22 predicted proteins | sample 1962141 | NCBI WGS metagenome assembly ULYM01 (sample SAMEA4835862, study PRJEB28245) | human gut metagenome | biome: gut microbiome; material: fecal sample | place: Denmark | collected 2008
AGCAAAATCCCACTAAACCCTATAGGTTGCGGATTTGAGGTTCCTTGCGATTTAAAAGTTGAAAGGTTTGAAGATAAACTATATTCTTAGCTTAGGTTTATATATACTTAGGCTAAGAATATATAAACTTAGGTTGAGTTTTTATATACTTAACCTAAGTATATAGAATTTGATGAGAAAACGCTGGGTTTTCATTGCGAAAGGGCACGGATGTGTGTCGTAATGCACTATACACCTTCTTTGTTGTTCATCACTATACAAATTATCTTTTGACGCAGGTCGGTCGGAACGGGGACAAAACAGCAAAGGACTTGTCGGGGTATTATTGAATGTTTATGGGAATCAACATATTAAGTCTATCATGGGCCAATAGAGGTATAAACTTATAATAAAATAAGTATCAAATTACTGATAAATAAGATTGTGTATTACGAAAATTCGTTATCTTTGTATTTGGATAGAGGCAACTCTTACCAAGACATATGATAAATCAAAGAAGCGTTATGCTTTTCTTGTGATTGGAAACGTAGGAAACTTTCAATTGTGCACAAGAGATGGCATAGTGGTTCTCACGCTATAGCGTGGGCTGCTATTCCCATATCCGTGCACAGGTTTTTCCTACGACCTCCAATCAGACGTGGCATCGCAGTTCCACGCTTTGGTGTAAAATAATATGAGGTCTTCGGGGGCTGGGAGACAATGTTTTGATTATGACAGAAATAGAGTCACCAGTTAACAAATACATAGATGTTTACATCAACAACTATGTAAGGCAATTTTGCAGCTTCATCACAAGCAATTACATAGTTAATATAGGTGGTGTTGCAGGTTTTATTGCTGCAGACGACCATGATTTGTCCTTTCTTCTTCGCAAATTGCAAACGTATGGCTTTGAAGTGACAATATCCAACGGGCAAGATACCATAGATGAAATACAGGTAGAATATACTGTTAGAGGGAACGCAAACGATGAACTTTTTGGATACAAGATAGAAAACCTTGCATCGACTATATATTTGTCAAGTAAAACGGGAATTTCCATTGTCGGAATACTGGTTATGCAAATCATTTCAGAGATTATATGTAAGTCCAAGATTTTGTATAAGGCTGTCATTCTTGACCTTGACGATACAATATGGAAAGGAACTCTTGCAGAAGATGGTATCGATGCAATTAAACAAAATCTTCGTTCAAATGATGCAATTCCGTTTATTGGGTTTATGCGTTTCATACAAGCCTTAGCGAAGGAACTGGGGTTGTACATTGCAATATGCTCACGTAATGACAATGAAAAAGTTTTGTCCGCCATTGACAGGCTTGATGAGAATGAATTTCCTCTTAAAGGTCAAATAGACTGTATTGTCGCCAATTATAACGATAAGAGCAAAAACATAAAAGCCATAGCACAAAAGTTATCAATATTAACGAGTGCTTGTGTCTTTATCGATGATAACAAAATAGTTCGTGACGAGGTAAGACAAAACTTGCCTGAGGTGTTTGTGCCTGACTGGGATAATCATGATGAACTTCTAACTTTACTTTTAACTTGTGGTGCTTTTGATAGATTTGAGCTCTCGTTGAAGTCAAAAAATCGTAAACGATTATATGCGGTCTTACAGCAAGAACGTGAGAAAAGTTATCTTCCGCAGTTACTTGTCAAGGTAAGTGATGACATAAACCATGCAGAAGCTATGCGCCTTTATGCAAAATCCAATCAATTCAAATTTTCAGAAAAGAAAGAGCATTATGAAAAAAGCAGGTCTCTAATTTTTGAGATATATAGAGATAATGGTGAAAACTTGGGAGTTTGTTCTGCGGTAACTTATGCAGAGAACAAACAGAATATCCATGTACTAAACTGGGCTATCAGCTGTAGATATTTTGAAATTGGACTTGAAGAATACATCTTGATGTACATTTTTGCTTTAGCAAATAATCGTACGATAACATTTGCTTTCGATAATACGGGGTTTAATGGTAAAGCCGTTGAATTGATAGAAAAGTATAAAGATTTTTTCATAGAGAATGAAAATGGAAATATATGTTTTGTTCCAAACAGGCAGTCGATAAACGACATGCAACTTAATACCAATCTAAAAGAATATTGCAATGAATAAAAAGTACATTTATACAGTTGGTTATACCTTATTTCAAAAAGGTATAACCATAGATGTCAACCATTTGTTTGGTACATTAAGAGAACATAGCGTAAATTTTTTGGTAGATGTGCGTTCTGATCCTTTCTCCAAGCAATATCCACAATGTAATGCAGACAACATGAAGATTGCAGGAAAGGAATTGGGCATACCATACATGAATATGCCGGAAATTGGAGCTAAAGCTAGTAGTCAGCAAGAGGTCTTTTCTAGGGCAGCGGACATATTCTTCGAGCGAGGGGTTTTCCCCATAGCAAAAAGTTATCGTCCAGAGAAAACAGAATTGCTTGGTTCAGATGAGATTGTAGATTTTCGTAAATTCAGACGTGATGAGTATTTTGTAAGCGGATTAAAACGCATTGAAGAAGCATATGACAAAGATTACACCTTGTGCTTGATGTGCAGCGAAAAGAAGCCGATGTATTGTCACAGATATTTTTTGGTGAGCAAAGCACTTGAACAAAGATATGGTGATTGGCTTGAAGTAAGGCATATAGTCGAAAAGCCTGATGGTGGAATCCACTTTATATCAAACTCGGATTTGAATAAGCAACTTGAGATATTCGTTTGCGAAAAGACAAAAATGCAGGATATGATGTTCAAGGAAGAAATCCTTGCTAATTATTTCGGAAATACCGAGCAAGAAAAACTCTATGACTTCTGCGATAGATATTGGAATTTATTACATGGATGGAAAAGGTTTAATTACAATAATACCGAGAACTATGATTAATTTATTCAACATTGGCTTTACAAAAAAAACTGCAAAAGAGTTTTTTGGAATCATCAAAACAAACAATATTGATTGCCTTGTGGATGTACGACTTAATCCTAATGGGCAATTATCACGTTTTGCTTTTGAACAGGATTTGCCATATTTCCTTTCGGAATTGGCAAATGGCTGTAAATATAAACACCGTGTGGACTTGGCACCGACTAAGGAATTACTGAAAGAGGTTAGAGATAAATCTTGTCCTATGAGTAGGGATTACAAATTATTTGAGGTGGCATATAGGAAACAACTTGAATACAAATCTAATATTTTCAACTTTGTTGAAGAGTTTGGAAAGTATGAAAATGTTGTGCTGCTATGCTCTGAGCCGACAAACGAAAAGTGCCATAGAAGAGTTCTTAGCGAGATGCTTCTCGATAAATTTAGAAACGATATTAAATTCGGAGGAAACCTATAATGAAAAAGCGAGTTTTTCTTCTTGCTGTCAGTTGCAAGAACGGAGGATTATGCCCAGGTGGCATTGATTTAGATAATCCTAAAGAGTGGATTCGTATTGTACGGGATGACGGTCAAGGTGGTGCAGTACAAGGGCATGAGATTGATTTTGCCCAACCGCTTGATGTGATAGAGTTTGACGGTCGTCCGATGCCACAGGGTAAACAAAAAGAGAACTGGGTGATTGACAATCATTCTTGCAGAAAGATTGGTACAGAGTCAATGAAGAGGGTTATGCAGGCTTTCAGGGAATACGGTTATCATGGCTTTTGGAATAACGGTTATTCGTATTTGAGAGAGGATGAACTGGAAAATGTAACTCAACCGTCTGAATCTATATTATTGGTTTCAGATGTCAGACTTTATAAAAATGATAATGGCAAGGCTAAGATTGATTTCACATGGAGTGGGTTGCGTTATCCAATGAGAGGGGTATCTTTGACCGACCAAGATTTCTACGATATATTGGATGATGAAGAAGTCTGTTATAAGTATGCCATCATTGTCATATCTATTCCAAAGGATGCTGACTGGACATATCCTGAAACAGGTGAAAGAAGAGCATATAAGTTTGTCAGCAAAGTGTTTGGAAGTAACAAATAATTGTCACATTGAGATTCCTGCATCTTGTTCTCTCTGAATTTTATTTTGTCAAAAGGCTGTCGGCTCTCCGCATAATCAAAAAGCCATGCGCCGACAGCGGAATGCTGTTCGGGTGTTTCTCCGTACTCTTGTATCACGCTCTTGATGTCGGCGGCTTCGGAGGGGGCGAAAAATGACTTGTGCTGCTCCGTGCCGAAATGGATAATCGCATCGATGGCTCTCCGGAATACCTCGCTTGCTTTGTATAGCATATCCGCAAACAGGCTTAGGATATGCCTGCTCGCTTTGAGCGTACATTGCAACAGCGGATAGTTTTGTCTTTCTCCGCCGTGGCTTGGCTCACCGCTTGGTTGATGCGCTGCCGCTCGCCGTCCTTCTGTTCCTGAAGCTGCCGTACCGCCTTGTCCCTTTCAATGGCAAGTGAGCGGTTCTGCACCAAAGCCCTGTCACGCTCCGTTTCGGTTTTCTGTTTTTCTGCGACCAATGCTTTTGTCCGTTTCTCCGCCTTGTCCTTTACGGCCTCGGCAAAGGTTTTCTTCATGCGCTCGTTCTCGGCTTTCAATTTGGCATTTTCCTTTCCGACCGCAGCGGACTTGCCGATCCCTACAAGACTGCCTACGCCGTCAAGTATGCTGTTCACTTTCGCCTTGTTCTCGCCCTCCACAAACATGAGTTCCGCTTCGGCTTTTTCCTTGGCGGCGATGGCGGTTTGCCTTGCGGCTTTCGCCTGTTCCGCTTCCTGCTTCTGCTTGGCGATGATGAAGTCCGTGCGTTCCAGATGTTCCTTGCCCGTCACCTCCTTTGAGGTGTCCCTTCCATTTCCAGACACTCAGCCAAAACGGTCTGCTTTTCGCTCATGGCTTTCTCATCCAGTTTGCAGGACTTGCCCGTATCGTGGTTCAGTCCCATACGATGTGGCGTGGAGGTTTGGCTTCCATATGGCATTGTCGCTGGGTATTCCGTAATGTCCCTCGTCACGGTGGATGAACACCTGCAGGGCTGTGATTCCCCAATGTTGCTTACACACCTCGCAGAAGTGCCGCAACTGCTCCATTGTGGTGTCGTCTTTGATGACAACCACGTCTTCCTTGAACGGAGTGCTGCCACGGATGATGGTTACCTTACCAGTCTTCTTGTTCACCCATTCCCGGTCTTTGGCCTGCATTGCCCGACCTGTATTTTCTTTGACCATAGCGGCTATCTGATTGTAACGGTCGGTGAGCGTGGCTTCGCCGAAATCAGGTGATACCCATGTTTCCTGCCATGAGGTCGGTACGGATGTAGGGCTTCTCCTTGCGGATATTGGCGAGGTATTCCGCTGTCTGCCTGTTATGCGCTTCGCTGCTGCCGATGTTGCACGGCTTGATGTTGATGGATGTCTTCTGTGCCATAGGCTTGTCTGTATTTTAATTTTCAATTCGGGTTATTAGGGCAGAGCCTTAATCGGAGGGGCAGGGAGAGGGTCGCTTCCTGCTCCGGGTTCTTAGGGGTGGAAGCTACTAAAGTTTCCAAAGAGGGGACACTCTTTGTCGGGGCTTTGTATAATAAAAATCGAGTCGTTTTATTATTGTTATAATTTATATATATATAATTTATTTAATAGGGCTCAATTTGTGTCCTACTTTGTGTCTGATTTTGTGTCCGATTTTTCTAATACTGAAAAATACCAAATCTCTGATTTATAAAATTATGCACTCGCTAAACACACTATATTTTGTGTCTGGTTTTGTGTCGCGCTTTGTGTCTCATTTTGTGTCTGACAAATATCGAAGAGGAATTTCAGAAACAGGCACTTAACAGTACAAGCCGTTAAATATCAGTCAATTATCAACGTCTTATATATGCAGGGAAGTGACCCATCTTTCTGATGGAATTTTACTTTTCGAGTTCAGAAATCACATTGGCGCATACATCCTTGAATTTCTCTGTATATTGACGTTCTTTCAATTCTTCGAAAACGGCAACTCTCTCGCCAACCAATTCTTCAGGATGCTCCTGAAAGTATTGTTCAATCCTTTGGAATCTAAGCCATTCAACAAAATGAAGACCAAGAAGGGAGTTCAGCCACAATGGGGTATCTTCATCGAAAACCGTCTCATTACCATTATCCATGAGTTCAGTGAATCTTTTGCCGACACTCACGAATCCATCTGCGAAGTCCTTATTGCTTATCTCGCCTTTGACGAACTTATCAAGCAAGTCCTTGGCTGTTGTTTCCACATCCGTAAAGCGAGTTTTCTTACCTTTACGAAACTCTCCGAACAAATCTAATACATAATCGAATGACATAATGTAGGGTATTTACTAACCAAAAACGCCTCGCACGATTTGAGCATTGTCAAGAGGCTTGGCGAAGACTGACGCAGTAAAGGTATGAATAATAATTATTTTCCAAACTTTTCAGCAAGAGAAAATATGCAAGAGTGGATTCATTTGACATATTTGCCCTATGGTAAAGTTAAATATGGGCTGATTAAATTCTGACAACTGGGCCCTTCATAAATCAAAAAAAATAAAGCCAATCCATTCATATTAAACCGTGAATGGATTGGCTTTATTTTTAAAAACGCAGCAAACATTTGATTTTCAGAATTATTCTTGTTATTTTTGTACGATAATGTATAAAACAACGAAGTAAAATAAATAAAGAAATGGCACTACCTATAGCATCTATACCTGTTTTAACCGGAAATGCAGCTCGTCAATTTGAGGCGCAAGCTCAAGCTAATTATCAGAGCCTTCTGAATCGTACAGAAGAGGAAAAGAAAGCAGATGCGGAAGCTTTAGAAAAAGGTTTCGCAAAACTTCGTCGTATGTTGGCTAAAGCGCATCTGGAAGACAAATGAGTTTCTTGGAAGACAAATGCTCTCTGTATCGTTTAACAGAACCTACAGAAATGAACGGATTCTCTTGCGGAGATTCCGACCTTGATGAATTCTTTACTAAAGACAGCTTTGACTATACAAGAGAACTATTAGGAAAGACTTACTGTTTCAGAATGGATGATGATCCACAAAAAGTGGTTTGCGCATTCACTCTTGCCAACGCTGGAGTAAGAGTTAGTGATTTACCAAATGCAAGAAAAAAGAAGATAGAATCAAACATTCCTCACATCAAGGCTCTTAAGGATTATCCTGCAGTATTGGTTGCGCGACTAGGCGTTTCTAAAGACTTCCGCTCATTGTGCATTGGCAGTATGTACTTAGTTATATAAAACTTTGGTTCTTAGACCCATTTAACAAGACAGGATGTCGCTTTGTGATTGTTGATGCTTATAATACTCCATCCACAATGGCTTTCTATGAGAAAAACGGTTTCCGAACTGTATTTAGTTCAGAACTACAAGAAAGAGACTATCGTCATCTAGAATCAGAGGCATCATTAAGTACACGTCTAATGTACTATGATTTAATGATGACAGTTAGAGAATATCGGTAAGAAATCTGAATAATAAAAAAAAGCCAATCCATTCACGATTTAAGTATAAATGGATTGGCTTGTTCTTTATATCAGGCTTGTTCTTCCAGCTTACTCTTTATTCTGTTCAGAAGGTGGATGCATCCTTGCATCTTAGGGTTCTTAAAACAGAGTCGGGCCTGACCCGTAAGACTGATTATCGTTTCTTTCAAATCGGGCGTATAGGTAGCGTCGTCTATTTGCATGGTCTTAGGCAGCTTTTGCTCGGTAAACCATTTCAAAAAGACTTCCAACTCTTCTTCTGTATATAATCCTTTCTTTTCCATAATCTTATCTTTTTTTGTAGTGTATTAGAACGGATAGCCCACCGCAAAGTGGAAGGCGAAATCGCGCTTAAAATTAGGTGATGTTATAGGGAATTTATCGCGTCCTTTGTACATCGGGTTGACGGCTTTCATACCTGCATCGAAACGAAGTATCAGAAAGTCGAGGTCGAAACGTATACCTAATCCGTATGATACGGCTAATTCCTTGTAGAAATTGACGAAGTTAAAGTTGCCTTCTGACGATAGTCCTTTTCCCGGAAGGTTCCAGATGTTTCCGGCATCAATAAACGCCGCTCCGTTCAGTTTCCAGAACAAGAAGGTACGATACTCCAGATTCAAGTCGAGTTTGATGTTTCCGGTATTCATGATATAATCGGCAGAGTTTCCTAAACCTCCGAAACTTCCAGGACCCAAGGAACGTACTTTCCATCCGCGCACGCTATTGGCACCGCCCGAAAAGTATTGTTTCTCGAAAGGCAGGTTCTTGGAGTTGCCGTATGGCACAGCTATGCCAAGACCTGTATGGAAAACAAACGAGTTGCGATCGTCTATCACGAAGTTTTTGGCGAAATCTACATCCATCTTTACGTACTGGGCAAAGTCGATGTTTGCCAGCTTGAACGCATCGCCGTCTTTGGGATGCTTGTTGAACACCTTAGAGATGCCATAAAGCAGATTGCCCGACTCCTCGATATTGAAGCGGAACGAGTACGAATTTCGCAAGCTGTTTCCGGTAGACTTTCCGCGGCTATTGTATGTATAGGTATATCCCATACGCACTATGAAGACGTCTTTATAAGCGTAGACTACAAGCGGATTAATGGCAGCCATTCTTTGCAGATAATCGGAGAATGTGGCCGACACCTTAGGCATATAGATATAGCTGATATCGAGCAAGTCGAAACGATGAGCCGCTCCGGGCTTTCCTTGCCAACGGTAGCTCCATGCAGACGAAGCGGATGTGCGCTCAAACTCAGGACGGATCTGCCAGTTGTACTTGGCGCTTACCTCGGATGTGGCGTTGATGCGTCGCTTAAACGCTGACGACAAGAACGGAAACTTGAATTCGGGGAAGTTAAGGCTCGACTCTATGCCGTACTCCAGATAGTTGCTGTTTACGTAATCGTCTATACCTGTAACGGCCTCGTAAGCTCCTCTCAGTTTTACGGAGAAGGTTTCCGACCCTCTGAAGATATTACGATGCGTGTATTCTACAGAAGCCGCAGCACCTAAGTCGCCGGCAGAGTTGGTTCCTTCTACCTCGAAAGAGAACGACTGGTTTTTGTTTCTTGCCAAGGCTACGTAAGCGTCAAGGTAAATGGAGTCGTTATGCTCTACTTCTTCAAATCTGATATTCGAGAATTTAAGGATTGGTAATCGGCCCAACGCTGAATATGTTTTGCGAACTCCTCTGTTGGTGTAATACTCGCCCGGATGAATGAAATTGGCATTCCACAGTACCTTAGGTCTGAGGAAAGGTTTGTCTGAATAGAACACATTCAGTCCGCCATACTGCAGACTGTCTTTAGGACGAGTATCGGTAGACATAGACACCAAGTCGGCATCGAGCACATAGTTTACGCTGCGCACCTTGAACTGCTTATGAGGCGTGGGGGTGTCTTCTTTTTTCTTTTTATAAGGCAGCAGGTTCATGGCGAGCTGTACCTTATAGGTGTTCAATGCGGTATCGGCGCGATAGGTGATAAAGTCTTTGTGAAAACGATAGTATCCATTATCGTGAAGCAGGTTGGTGATGCGCTGACGCTCGTCATTAAGCACGTTTACATTGAATCGCATGCCCTCATGAAGCAGAGTACGTGTGGTATCGGCAAACAGATAGTCGTGAATGCGATAATCGTTTATGTTATACGACAAGCGGTCTACTATGTAAGGCTTTCCGGCATCGATAACGTATTTCACCCTCACCTTGTTATTGCTTATGCGGTCTTCTTTCAGGCGAACAGTAGCCCCCATATAGCCCATATTCTGTATAGCCTTCTGCATCTCGGCCTGGGTTTCTACGGCTTTTGCTCTGTCGTATATCACAGGGGCGTCGCCCAGTCTACGCAGGAAGCGGTTCATCCACTTGGTAGAGTCGGAACCCGAAGCGCAGTATATGTGCATAGGCAATTTAAAGAGGCTGAACCATTTGGCGTTTGGAGTCTGACGAACGTACACCGACATTTGCGACGGCTTGATTTCCTTGTTGTTCGATTCTACTTTTAAGTTATCAAGCAAGCATTCCCCCTGCGGAATGAACTTACCCGGCGAACATCCAACCACAAGCAAGGACATCAGTAATACAAAATATATAGAAAAAAGATTATGTCTTTTCATTCCGTTAAAGCGAGGTTATGCAAAATTACATGCAAATATAGATATTTATTAAAAATATCTTCTTAGCTTTGTTCGGAAAAGTTCATCGTATTCAAATCAAAACAAGAGAAGAATCTTCATGCTGAGCAAAAACAAGATAAAGTATATCCACTCGTTGGAGTTAAAGAAGAACAGAAAAGAGGAACAGGTATTTCTGGCAGAAGGGCATAAACTGGTAGGCGACCTTATGGGGGCGTTTCCGTGCCACCTGCTATGCGCTACGCAGAATTGGCTGAAACTGAACCCTAAGGCGGAAGCGAAAGAGGTGATAGAAGTGAGCGAAGAAGAGCTGGCCAAGGCGAGCTTGATGAAGGCTCCGCAAGATGTGCTGGCTGTATTTGAGCAACCGCATTATGAGTTCCCGGCAGAAACGGCGGCGCATTCGCTCTGTCTGGCGCTTGACGATGTGCAAGACCCCGGCAACTTAGGTACGATAGTCCGCATAGCCGACTGGTTTGGAATAAAGGATATATTCTGCTCAAAGGGTACCGCTGATATTTATAATCCTAAAACGATACAGGCTACTATGGGAGCCGTGGCGCGTGTACGACTGCACTACATCGACTTACAGGAGATGATTGATAAGTTGGCAGAAATGAATGTGCCAATCTACGGAACTTTCCTTGACGGAGGCAACATGTACTCTCAAGAGTTGAGCGAGAACGGACTGATTGTTATGGGCAACGAGGGCAACGGTATCAGTGCACAGATAGCACAAAAGATTAACCGCAAGCTGTTCATACCAAACTATCCGCAAGGAAGCGAAACCAGCGAGTCGCTGAATGTAGCGGTGGCTACGGCTATAGTATGCGCTGAATTCAGAAGAAAGGCTTCAACCCTTTAATGACATAATGCGGGTAGATGGACAGAACTCCATCTGCGATACATTAAAAGGGCTTACCCAATAGAGTTTACTATCGGATTCATTTCCGATAGTTTTTTTTTGCATACGCTGAATGAATTCGGCGAAGTGTTCGCCCACCTTCAGGGCGGGGGCTTCGGGCGACTGTATCAGCAGTCCCGGAAGCCATTCTATATTCTGGCTTTCTCCGCATAACGGATAGGTGCGAGCCACGCTCCCGTCGGTGGTTATCTCTACCACATGCATGGCTAGTATCGCACCTGTTTTTACGTCAAGTATTCTGTGACTTGCTATTTTTCTCATCGTCTTTGCTTATCGGGTCTGAAGTGTATCGAGCGACTCGAAACGTGGTTCTTCTACTTTCTGGTGATAGCGCATCAAGCGAATATCGTTAAGCAATACGCTGCCCGACGGTTTCTTGCCAGAGGTATAATAGATGAATCCGTTAATGCTACGAATAGCGAAAGCAGAATCGGGCTTGAAATACAGTCGGCACGGGCCAGAAGAGCGGAAGGTTTGGGTCATACCCTGCACGCTGTCGTTCTCAAAGCAATAGTTTATACCCATCACCACCTTTGGCGAAGAGCCTATTTCCTTATCGAACGGAATGAAGCGTAAGTCGGCGGTCAACTCCATAGCATCCGAAGCGCGGAACGTGGTATCGGCCTTAAAATCGAACTGCACCTTATTAGTCAGCTCAGAAGCGGTGAGCCAAAGCATATTTCGGTCTTGCCATACATCTACCGTATCGCCCGACATTGACACATCGACCTGATTATCGCGCTGCGCCATTTTTATTTTCATTTGGCTGACTTCATTATCAAGGCGTTTCTGCAGATTCTCGTAAATTCCGGCCAGTACATCACTGTTACGTGAATACCACACCATAGACGAGTCGAACTCGGCTTCGGTAACGTGGTGTTTCTCGAACACATAACGGTAATATGCCTCTTTCTTATAGTTTTCTGTATAAGGCAACGAATTAACCATTGAAGAAGTACGTTGATAATCGTACAGCAGATTCTCCAGATCGGCAGGCTGGATAATATCTTCAGGTATTTTCCGTCCACAGCCTACCAGAGTCGCCATGAAAGCGGAAAGCATCAATATGGTGACTTTCTTTTTCATTTTTCCGATTTCTTGTTTTCTACTACCTTATCTTCTCCGTTCACACTCTTGCCTATATAGCTGCTATAGAACAACAGCAAGGCGATTATACCGCAACTGATGGCGGCATCGGCAAAGTTAAATATCGGGCTAAAGAAGATGAAACGCTGTCCGCCCCATATAGGCAACCAGTCGGGCCAGAATGTATCGATAATGGGAAAATAGAACATATCCACCACTCTGCCATGAAGCCAATCGGCATACCCCTGTCCTACCGGCACGAACTGCGCTATGCTCGACGCTGTGCTCTGCGAAAAAATCTCTCCGTAAAATACGCAGTCTATTATATTACCGATAGCTCCTGCCAAGATAAAGGCAAGGCAAACCACATAACCGGTCTTGAACTTCTCTGAATGAGTGGTAACCTTATGCAGATACCATGTGATGAGTCCCACAGCTACTATGCGGAACAGGGTAAGAAATATCTTGGGCAGAAATTCCATGCCGAAAGCCATACCGTTGTTCTCCGTGAAATAGATATAGAACCAATCGGTTATGTGTATGTTTTGGTGTAAAGCCATGTTAGTCTTCACACTAATCTTGATAAGCTGATCTATCACTAATACCGCTACAACTATCAGAGTAGCCAAACGTCCTTGCGTCAGAAATTTTTTCATATAGTTTATAGTTCAATACTAGCTACACATTGCCTTTACAGAAAAGCACCACAGATTACCCGAGTATTATGAATCCGCGCAATCTGTGGTGTGTTTTTGCCATCCGGCATTGAATAGCTTTAAATGATATTATTTCTTTCCCTGCTTAGCTTCAATGCTCAATGTAGCATGAGGAACAGCACGCAATCTTTCCTTCGGAATAAGTTTTCCGGTCTCACGGCAAACACCGTAAGTCTTGTTTTCGATACGCACCAATGCCGCACGTAGGTTCTGAATGAACTTCAGCTGTCGTGCCGCCAAGCGGGTTGTTTCTTCCTTAGACAATGTATTTGCACCTTCTTCGAGCACCTTATATGTGGGTGATGTATCGTCAGTGTCATTGCCGTCGGTGTTCATTATACTGCTTTTCAATTTCTCATAGTCGCGTTCAGCGAGCTGAAGCTTTTCCATGATAATGGCACGGAACTCCTCGAGTTCTGCATCCGAGTATCTTGTCTTTTCAGCCATAAGATTAAATTTTAAATGGTTTGTAAAGGTAGGAGAATAAGCAAACGCTTATTCTCCCTTTAGTTCATATCACAGTTTCTCTACTTTTACAAAAAGTGAGAAGTCATCAAAGTTCAATTCTGTACCGTCTGCAACTTCGTCAACCAAGGTCAATGAATTACCGAGTACTTGGTTGCAAATATAGCTATTATATTCATTTACCGCATCATCAGTGTTAGGATTCTTAGACAATGTGATGTTTATCTTGTCTGTTATTTCAAATCCGCTACTCTTACGGATGTTCTGAATACGGTTAACCAATTCACGTGCGATACCTTCACGGCGAAGCTCGTCGGTTACGGTTACTTCGAGAGCAACAGTAAGCTTACCTTCGTTGGCAACCAGCCATCCAGGGATATCTTCGCTGAAGATTTCTACATCGGCTACTTCTACTACAGCGTCTCCACCGTCGAGCGAGAATGTAAAGCTACCGTTCTTTTCGAACTGTGCTATATCTTCTTGCGACATGCCTGCTACGGCTGCGGCTACGGCCTTCATCTGCTTACCGAACTTAGGACCGAGTTTCTTGAAGTCGCATTTTACCTTCTTAACGAGTACTCCGGATGCGCCTTCTACAAACTGAATTTCCTTAACGTTCACTTCGCTCATGATAAGGTCTTTTACTGCTTCGATGTGGCGTTTCTGATCTTCATCGACAACCGGAATCATGATGCACTGCAGCGGCTGACGTACTTTGATATTTACTTTACGACGCAAAGCCAATACCATAGAAGTAACATCCTGAGCCATCTGCATACGAGCTTCGAGTTCTTTGTTAATCAAAGATTCGTCGGCTACGGGGAACTTAGCCAAGTGAACAGATACTACGTTATCGCGACCTGTTACTCCAATCAAGTCCATATACAGACGATCGGCGTAGAACGGAGCGATAGGAGCCATCAGCTTAGCTACGGTTTCCAAGCAAGTGTACAGAGTCTGGTAAGCCGAAAGCTTGTCGGTGCTCATAGCGCTACCCCAGAAGCGTTTACGGTTCAAACGCACGTACCAGTTACTCAAGTTATCGTTTACGAAGTCTGTAATCAAACGACCTGCCTTAGTAGGTTCGTAATCGGCGAAGCATGCGTCTACATCCTTAATCAATGTGTTAAGGAGAGACAATATCCAACGGTCGATTTCAGGACGCTCGTTCATAGGCACATCGGCTTCTGAATAAGTGAATCCGTCTACGTTGGCATACAATGCGAAGAACGAATATGTATTATATAATGTTCCGAAGAATTTACGGCGTACTTCGTCTACTCCATCAGTATCGAACTTCAGGTTATCCCATGGCGATGAGTTGGTAATCATGTACCAGCGTAATGGGTCTGAACCGAATTTCTCGATAGCTCCGAATGGGTCTACAGCGTTACCAAGACGCTTAGACATCTTATTACCGTTCTTGTCAAGAACCAATCCGTTAGAGATTACGTTCTTATAAGCTACGCTTCCGAATACCATGGTAGCGATAGCGTGAAGAGTAAAGAACCATCCACGAGTTTGGTCTACACCTTCGGCAATGAAATCGGCAGGATAATAAGAGCCGCTGTCAATAAGTTCCTTGTTCTCGAACGGATAGTGCAACTGAGCGTAAGGCATAGAACCCGAATCGAACCAAACGTCGATAAGGTCTGACTCACGCTTCATTGGCTTACCGCTGGCAGAAACCAAGATAATATCGTCTACGTAAGGACGGTGCAAGTCAACCTTGTCATAATTGTCCTTATTATACTGACCCGGAACGAAACCAAGCTTCTTATACGGATTCTCTGTCATGAAGCCTGCAGCAACCGATTTTTCAATCTCGTTATAGAGTTCTTCTACAGAGCCGATGCAGATTTCTTCGCCTTCTTCGCTACGCCAGATAGGAAGCGGAGTTCCCCAATAGCGTGAGCGGCTCAAGTTCCAGTCGTTCAGGTTTTCCAACCATTTGCCGAAACGTCCTGAACCTGTAGATTCCGGTTTCCAGTTAATAGTCTTGTTCAGTTCAATCATACGTTCCTTGCAAGCGGTAGAACGGATAAACCAGCTATCCAGCGGATAGTAAAGCACCGGTTTGTCTGTACGCCAGCAGTGAGGGTAATTATGAACATGTTTTTCCATCTTGAAAGCCAAGTTGTTCTGCTTCATCATCATGCAGATGTATACATCAAGGCTTTCGGCTGCCTGAGCAGCTTTTTCATCGTATTTGCCATCGATAGTAAACTGAGGGTCGTAAGCGTTCTTAACCCAACGGCCTTGATACTCTTTATACTTTTCGACATCTACGCATTCTTTCACGAACTTTTCGTCGAGTTCATCCAACAAGTAGAATTTACCTGTAAGGTCTACCATCGGACGGGTTTCGCCTTTCTTGTTAATCATGAACAATGAAGGGATACCTGCAGCGCGTGCCACATTAGCATCGTCGGCACCAAATGTAGGAGCGATATGTACGATACCTGTACCGTCTTCTGTTGTAACATAATCACCGGGGATTACACGGAAAGCCTTGTCTGAAGCGTCTTTCCAATTGCCGTCTTCGTCTACTGTTACAGGCTTAACCCACGGCATAAGCTGTTCGTACTCCATGCCTACCAAATCCGGACCTTTGTACTCGCCTACTACCTTAAACGGTATCAGCTTATCGCCTGGTTTGTAGTCTTCCAAAGCCAAGTCTTCGGCTTTCTTGTTGAAGTGTGTATAGAGTAATGCCTTAGCCAATACTACAGTCATCTTCTCTCCGGTGTATCCGTTGTAAGTCTGCACGGCTACATAGTCAATCTTCGGACCAACGCACAGAGCGGTGTTAGAAGGAAGAGTCCACGGAGTAGTAGTCCAAGCCAAGAAATACGGAGTACCCCATTGAGCCATTTCCGGTTTAGGGTTCTTTATCTTGAACTGACCTACCACGGTGAGGTCTTTCACGTCGCGGTAGCATCCGGGCTGGTTCAACTCGTGCGAGCTAAGTCCTGTTCCGGCAGCCGGAGAATACGGCTGGATGGTGTAACCCTTATAAAGCAAGCCTTTTTTATACAGCTGCTGCAAGAGCCACCACAATGTCTCGATGTATCTGTTATCGTAAGTGATGTACGGATTATCCAAGTCAACCCAATAACCCATCTTGTGAGTAAGGTCGGTCCACTCTTTAGTGAACTTCATAACGTCCGTACGGCAATGTTTGTTATATTCAGCTACAGAAATAGTTTTACCGATATCCTCTTTTGTAATACCCAAAGTCTTTTCTACACCAAGTTCTACAGGGAGTCCGTGTGTATCCCATCCGGCTTTACGCTTTACCTGAAAACCTTTCATTGTTTTATAACGGCAGAATGTATCCTTAATGGTACGAGCCATCACATGGTGGATACCCGGCATACCATTAGCCGAAGGAGGACCTTCATAGAAAACAAACGAAGGACAGCCCTCACGTTCTGTCATACTGTGTGAGAATACGTCATTCTCATCCCACTTCTTCAGCACTTCCTTATTTACGTCAGAAAGATTAAGCTGAGAATATTCAGTAAATTTATTGTCCATAATATGTATAAGTAGTTTATAATCTTACATTTTTGCACCGCCTTTGCGGTTCAGCGGTGCAAAAATACAAGAAAAAACAGATTTCGAAAAAAAAACCTATGATTATCTTGCCATTGTGAGTTCAACAATGTAATCAGCGTCTTGAGGTTTCAGTCCTAAATCGAGCAAAATACCGTCTTTTGTCTGCTTAAACTGCACCGGTTTACGGCTGTCGAACACCACTGCTTTCTTCACTTTAGCGGTGATAGGCAAGAACAGTGAAGTATCTTCGAGCGACATGATATGTACATATTGTTTGTCTCCCTTACGTGTAGTAACACCCCACGGACGGGTAGGTACATCGCCTGCTGTAGTGCCGTAAACAGTTTCTCCGTATTTTTCCAACCATTCGCCCATGCCTTTCAAACGGTCGAGAGCGGTAGCCGGCAATTCTCCATCGGGCTGAGGGCCTATGTTAAGCAACAGGTTAGCGCCTTTTCCGGCAGCTCCCACCAAGTACTGAATCAAGGTCTTAACCGACTTATAATTCTGGTCTACAACCTTATATCCCCACATACCGTTCATGGTTTGGCAAGTTTCCAACGGTAATCTACTGATTGACTGTCCGCTCAGTCCGGCTGAGTTTTCTCCCGGCAGGTCGCGTTCGAATATCTGAATATCCTCGCCCGGATTAGGAGTCTGATGATGGTTGTTACCAATCAGCAACGACGGTTTCAGCTTATGCATCATAGCGTACTGCTCGCCAAGGTGCCAATCGAACGGAACGGCATCTTCATCATGATCCCACCATCCGTCGAACCAAATGGCATCGGGGTCATAATTCTTAATCAACTCTGTAAGCTGATTATTCATGAAAGTGAAATATGAGTTCCAGTCTTCCTTCTTCGGATCTTTGCCTGTATTACGTCCGGTACGGCCTGTAGGATAATCATCGCGAGTCCAGTCGATATGCGAATAATACAGATGGAACTTTATGCCCTGACGTTTACACTCATCCGCCAACTCGCGCACTATATCGCGCTTGAACGGAGAAGCGTCAACAATATCATAATCAGAATATTTGGTATCGAACATAGAGAATCCATCGTGATGGCGTGTAGTGAAGCAGATGTATTTAGCTCCCGCCTGCTTAAAGGCACTCACCCACTGCTTAGCGTCGAACTGAGCCGGATAAAAACCTTTTGCAGCCTTAGCGTACTCCTTGTTGTCAATATTAGCGTTCTGCAAATACCATTCTCCCTGAGCAAACATGCTGTATATACCCCAGTGAAGGAATATACCGAATTTGTGATCTGCAAAGTTCTGACGCGCCTGTACATTCTCAGGAGCAGGCTGATAACCCTCTTGAGCGAATGCCGGTGTGGCGAACAATGAGGCCGATAAACATAGCCCCGTACATAATTTTGATAACTTCATAATAATACGATTTAACGTTTAATACTTATTTTAATGTAGCAAATATATAGATTTAAAACATTTTCGGCAACTTTGTAAAAAAAAGAATGGTGCGATGCAGTGCTTTGCATAACTTTGCATTTAACAATTAAAAATTAAACACAACAACTAAAAACAACAGAAGTATGAAAAAATTAGTTTTAGGCATGGCGGCATTTGGTATGGCCGCATTCGCTGCATCATGTGCAGGTAGTCAAAAATCGGCTAACGTCCCTTCATTGGAAGGTAAATGGAATATCGTGAAAGTAGACGGAGCAGCAATAGGTGAAGTTGAAACTGAACCGTACTTGGAATTCGATACTGTAAAGAAGCAGTTCCACGGCAACGCTGGATGTAACATCATAAACGGTGATTACAAGCAGAACAACAGTTCACTGAAATTCGGAGAAACAATGCGCACCATGATGATGTGTGCCGACATGGCAACTGAAGACAAAATTGTAGAAGCTATCAGCAAGGTACAGGAGTTCAAGGCTGGCGCTGACAGTTCTATCATCCTGACTGATAAAGCAGGAAAAGAGCTTTTGGAATTGAAGAAATAATGACTTATCACAAAAAAAACGCTGCAGAGTTGTGCAGCGTTTTTTTGTGCCCTTTCGCAATGAAAACCCAGCGTTTTCTCATCAAATTCTCTATGAAGATGTGTCAAAATGCACGCCTTCTTTTTTTATTATAAAAATTCAAGTCGGGGGCTTGGGATAAATTTCATTTTTAGCGTCATGTTAAATATAGGGTTTCGTTTAATGTTCACCACAAAGATACCCAATGTAAAAGTAGCAAGTGCTACCGTTTATAGTAACACCTGCAAAAATGTATTGTTAATTCATCTTTACCGTATAGAAACAAAAAAAGAATGCAATGTTTCATTCAAACCATCGCATTCTTTCACTTGATTCATCGCATATTGCAGTGCTGCACATCGCATTCTTTTACCTTGTATATAGCAATGTTTTTTCAGACTTATTCATGATGATAAGGACCGTTGTTCAGAATGGTAAAGGCACGGTATAGCTGCTCTACGAAGATGAGACGTATCATCTGATGCGAGAAAGTCATTTTAGAGAGCGATATTTTCTCCTGAGCGGCGGCATATATATCGGGCGAGAAACCGTAAGGACCTCCGATGATGAAAACCAAACGTTTGTTTACAGTGTGCATCTTCTTCTCTATCCACGTAGCGAACTCTATAGAGCGGAACTCCTTGCCGTGCTCGTCGAGCAGTACGGGTACATCGCCAGGCTGGAGAGCCTTAAGGATCAGTTCTCCTTCCTTCTCTTTTTGCTGTTCCATACTGAGACTCTTGGTGTTCTTGAGTTCGGGAATTACCTCCATGTCGAACGATGTGTAGTGCTTGGTGCGCTCTACATAATCATTTATGGCAGTGATGTAGTGCTTCTCTACTGTCTTGCCAACTACCAATAATACAAATTTCATTCTGCTTTGATATAGTTTTGTTTCCTTTCGGCGATTCTTTTTTGCAAAGATATGAATTATAATTACCTTTGCCGAAAAGTGACAATTTAAATAATAAGGATATGGACGAAAAAGTAGTTAAAGATTTGATAGACCGTTTGATTGACTTGTCTTTCGCTGAAGACATAGGCGACGGTGACCACACCACATTATCTTGTATCCCAGCCGACGCTATGGGTAAGTCTAAATTGCTCATCAAGGAAGAAGGTATTCTGGCTGGTATAGAAGTAGCTAAAGAGGTATTCCATCGTTTTGACCCTACCATGAAAGTAGAGGTGTTCATTAACGACGGAGCGCACGTTAAACCGGGCGACGTGGCTATGGTAGTAGAAGGTAAGATTCAGTCGTTGCTGCAAACAGAACGCTTGATGCTGAACATTATGCAGCGTATGAGCGGTATAGCTACTATGACTCATCGCTATGTGGAGCGTCTTGAAGGTACCAAGACTCGTGTGCTCGATACTCGTAAAACTACTCCGGGTATGCGTATTCTTGAAAAGATGGCTGTTAAGATTGGCGGTGGCGTTAACCATCGTATCGGTCTGTTTGATATGATTCTGTTGAAGGATAATCATGTAGACTTTGCAGGAGGTATAGATAAGGCTATTACCCGCGCTCGCGAATATTGCAAGTCTAAGGGTAAGGATTTGAAGATTGAAATTGAAGTGAGAAACTTCGACGAGTTGCAGCAGGTGCTCGACCTTGGTGGTGTAGACCGTATCATGCTCGATAACTTCACTCCCGAAAATACACGTAAGGCAGTAGAATTGGTAGGCGGACGTGTAGAGCTTGAATCATCGGGCGGTATCACATTCGATACACTGCGCGATTATGCTGAGTGTGGAGTAGACTACATCTCTGTAGGTGCGCTCACTCATTCTGTTAAGGGCCTCGACATGAGCTTTAAGGCCTGCTGATTTTTTCAGGCTATATAAATACAAAGGAGATATTTAAAATAATGAGAACTAACAATTTGTTAAAGTTGGGATTAGCATTATGCTTCTGTTTCCTGATGGGGGGACAGACTTATGCTCAGAAAAGTTGGAAGTCAATTCTTTCGGGTGTAGCTAACGCTGTTGTTGGAAACAGTTCTGCTACTACCACTGCAACTCTGGTCGGAACATGGAAATATACAGGTCCCGACTGTAAGTTCGAAAGCGATAATCTGTTGGCCAAGGCCGGCGGTGAAGTCGCTTCGGCTAGGGTAGAAGAGAAGGTGAGCGAGATTATGAAGAAGGTGGGATTCACTGACGGTGCTACTTTCGTATTTAACTCAGACAGTACTTATACTTCTACTGTAAAGGGCAGAACCACTACAGGTACTTATTCTTACGATGCCGACAAAAAGCAGATTTTGATGACTACCCGTATGGGATTCAAGTTCAACGCTACAGTGTCACAGTCTGTTTTGTCGCCAAACAAGATGAGCTTGCTGTTCAAGGCAGACAAGATGATGTCGCTTGTTAAGACATTCTCTGGCGCACTGGGCAAGACTTCGAGCAACTCGGCGGTAACGGCAGCTAACGCGCTACTGAAAGAGTACGATGGTCTTG
>ULYM01033236.1_pt1 | contig 20913 bp, 12 predicted proteins | sample 1962141 | NCBI WGS metagenome assembly ULYM01 (sample SAMEA4835862, study PRJEB28245) | human gut metagenome | biome: gut microbiome; material: fecal sample | place: Denmark | collected 2008
CGTGATGCATACGAACGAGAGCGACATACCAACGTTTTGAGTGCGCTACGCCTTCCCCTGTCCCACAACTAGGCCCGGCATTGACTGACTTCTTTTCTTGAAAAATCATATTTTTTTACCCCAATTTTATCCGTTACTTTAAAGGTAACGGAAATATTTCGATGCAAATATAGGTAAAAATATTAATAGCATACAAGTAAACTTTCCTTTTTTTCCTTTTTCTCTTGAAATATGCGATAAAAAAGCTGCTGAACATGAAAATATGAATTTCATGCTCAATGGATTTTATTGCCTGAATCCGAATGATTTCTGCATTGAATATCAGACATTCCCCGGTTTTACGTCCTCCTTGTTAGTATAATTTCCTTTTTCATTGCTGTCATGTCTCCTATGTGTATGATCCGTTACCTTTAAAGTAACATTCATCTAAGCATACTATTTATCAACAGTTTACACACATACAGCTAGATAGTCTTGAAATTCATCACGTAAGAATAATTCAATCGGTTTACTTTAGTTCTTTCTGACAGTTCGAAGCCTTTTAAATAGATTTGTGTTGTTTTGATAGATTTGTGTCCCAATGATTCACTTATCATTTCGATAGGAACTCCACGATATTTTGCCGTAGTAGCCCATGAATGACGGAATGTATAAGAGGTTACAGACGAGCGAATACATAACTTTCTGGCTAAACTCTTCAAATCATTATTGAAACAACGTAAAGCAGATTGGTATTCTTTATAACCCGCCTCATCACTCCTCTTATTCTTTCCACTCAATATGTAAAACAGATAATCCGGATGTTCGGGAAGAACTGTTGTATGCTTATTGCGAAGTTGTGAAATGATAGTTGCTGCCGAATCCAATATTTCTACGTTCATAGGAATACCGGTTTTGGCACGGTTGTACTTCAACATATTCCCTTCCAAATTTGACTTTTCCAAATAGGCAAGATCGACAAAAGGCATTCCGCAAAATAAAAACAATAAGTTGGCAATAGCTTGTGTCCGACGCAGCTTATCAGATTGTGGGTCTTCGTTAAGTAACGTATGAAGTTCGTTTATAGGAATAGCTTTCTTCTGACGAGTGTCTATCCCAGTGAACACATCACGAAACATACGATGAACGTATGGGGTCTGATGCATATCTACTCCCCTATTGTATATGCAGCGCAACATCCGCATATAGGTAGAAATGGTATTAAGCCTCAAATGGCAATCCATAAGATAGCTGCTATACTTCTTTAAATTTCCACGGGTGATCTGTCTGAATGATACACCCGCAGTGCCACAAAACATAGTGAAAGAGCGAAGCGCACTTTCATAAACATGCGCAGTGGCATAACGCCCTTCTTGCCGCAAACACTTAATATAATGTTTTGCGCATACGGTAAATCCGTCTTTTCTCATATTATTACTATTAGTTTAAAAATGAATTCGATAATACGAGAATTTAAACAAATTTCCAAACAAGAAGGTGCTTTTCTATAGTTTTCTTATATTGTTTTTAGTAACCTTATACAATCTGATATAAAGATGCTGCTGTATCCAGATAGTTAATAAAATCTACAATCTTGTATGGACGAATAACAAGCTGCTTTTTATCCTTAACCCAATCTATCTGATTCTCAGAATCAACAAATATACTTGGTGCCAGAAACACACATTGGAAATTTTCACATTCATATTTTTCTCTAAGCTCCTTTAAATGTCTCGCAATAGGCCATACTTCCATCATTGTCTGCTGACGCCCTTCAGACATTGTGACTTCCACCAATATACTGTTAGAAGCCTCGAAACACTCAATATCTCCAATATCCCCACCAGCCGTAGAGGTTGGCAGACCTTCATCGTCACATGGATAATTGGGAATTACCTCAACAGCAGGCAGTTTTGACTTAATAGCAAGGGCGGTCAGGAACTCTAATCTTGCCGGAGCTGCAATAAACCTTAAAATATTGTGGCTTGATGATGTTTTTTTCGCCAAATGGGTAAGTTCTTTTTTAATAGAATCCCATGAGTAATCACCCACGAGTTTAGCTAATTTATCAGCTGCGACATTTTTGGGGATTTCGACAGCTTTTAATGCAAACAATGCACCATCAATGTCTGACATATAGTCAAAATATTCTTCTTTTGAAGTGTACTTGCGATATGTGGCATAATTAGCCAGTATATAATTTATCTTATCATCTTCATTATGGTTAATGTCGATAAATCGACCACCCCCTCTAAATGATATAAGTCCTGTCATTCTCATTTTGCGGACAAATTCATCGGGATATTCGGACACAATAGAGTCAAGATCAAATTTCTTGAATCCCCCAAGTATTTCGTTTACACATATATCCTCTATCACTTCATTTGAAGGATTGTACCTATGTTCCTTTCGCAGAAGTTTAATACGCTGATACAAAGATTCCGCATCATTATCTTTCCAAAAGATAACTAAAGGTATCTCCTTATATGAGATTCCCGAACCATTATAATCTGGATCAGAGTTTAACTTCTTTATAACTTCAAGCAATAATATCAGTGGAATATTATCATTTAATTCACAAATAAACGGATTGCATCTTTGTTGCTTGGCAAAAGCCTGCATAAATGCAATTTGCTCATTCTGTGGATTTACAATCTCGCGAGATATTGCTCCTGAATCTATTTCAATGGATACAGTATCTGCAAGATAGTTACCTGTTTGAGAGAAGTTTATAGGCTTTCCCCATTCATAATATACAAAGCCCAGAACTTTCATCAATTTGAATTGTGTGTCAAATCGACTCGGCCACCCTTTAGGAAACCCTGCTTCTTTATGTCCCTTTATACTTTTGTTGACTTGGGGATCATTCTGCTGATACACATCTTTCGTTTCTTCATCTGTTAATGGTTTGCTGGCTAATTCCCCGTTCTTTGTTGATTTCCACTTATCCTGAACTGTTTCCGGGCGCTTCATTGGTCGATACAAGCCAACCTTAAACAGTTCTCTCTCGAACAACTCGACTGTTTTATTATTAAGTATCCGGCCATTGAACCGTTTAAGTATGTGCATGAAATCTTTAAAACGCTCAGGATTTCGTATCGTAGTCGTGTAAAGCAACGGCTTATATTCAGGTTTTCTAGGCATATTAGTAATTTGTGATTAATACTTCGCTAATTTGTTTTGTTGAATTGTCGTGATAGCTTATATAATTACTCTTTATCGGATGAACATTGTACTTGCATGCCCAATCTATAAACAGATTGTTACATCGACCTTTGTAATGAGTAACATTCGATATAGCGAACCGAATACGTCGTTTGTTTAGGCTATCCAATAATTGCAACAACTCAATTTCATCTTGCTCATTCCATAACTTATTATATTCACTAAATGTGATAAGATATGGCGGGTCTAAATATACAAAATCTTTTTCAGACAACCTTATTTTTTGTAGGAAATCTTTATAATCGATATTAAACCATTTAGGTTTTTTGGATATTACTTGCATGAAATATGCCTCTAGAGCATTTACTACATTAGCATTAAAATCAACATTGCCTACAGGAAGATTGAAGTCTCCATTTTTATTGAATCGTAGCATTCGATTAAATCCATATATCAACAGAAGATACAAAACATATAAATCTGCTACCGACGATTCATTAAAATCCCTTTTCATCTGCCCATACGCTTCTTTGTTATATTTAGCATAATATGTTTTTTTATACTGTCGTTTAAATTCTACCGGGATACGATCTTCCTTATATGAATATGATAGTCCATACTCAGCGATAAGACTTTCTATTCGACTAAAAAATTCAGTTCGTTTATTGGCAGATTTACATAAGAATTTGTGTAGCGCAATTACATTTACATCTATATCATTCAGGTAAAATTTCCGAGCGTCAATATTCATAAATACCGACCCTCCGCCAACAAACGGTTCAACGAATTTCTCTATGTCGTCAGGGAAATACGAGCTAATTTCTTCAATGAGCTTATATTTGTCTCCAACATAGAAAAAAGGTGATCTTACTATCTTTTTTTTCATTGCCCTACTTCCGTGATAAATAATAGTTCCTTGTGCTTTGCAAAATTAGTCTTACCTGCATTAAAATATCTGTGATCGCAATCATATATCTTTGTAGTACCGCGTTCTTCTAAAATGGATTTAATCTGCTCTAATGTAATCTTGTTTTTTGATGACCCGCTTTTTGATTCGTATGTATTATTGTATGATACGACAATATACTTGACGTTCAATTTACTTATAAGATCCCGAAATGCAACGGGAGCACTAGAGGTACAATATGCACTCATATTTTGTGCTTTAGGCTTCATCGCTACACCAAACAATTCAGGCTTCTCCCAAGTTACCAGATTTTCGTAAATATGATAAAATCTACTATATTGACGAGAGTTATAAGGCGGGTCAATATATGCAACATCTGCCGTGATGTTTTCAGCAAGTATATTGGAGTCTTCTCTAAAGATTTCTACACACTGAGGATCAAGTGGTCTAATAAGTTGTATGGATAAAGGATGATACAGGATGTTTTTTTTGATGTATGCATCAAAATGCCCTACTGTATTTGCTATTTTATCAATACTATATATTAAAGAGGTCAATAGAATGGCATATTCCTTATGCGTCAATGCCACTTTCCTCTTTTCGACATCCTCCCTTATATGACCTATCAATTTGGAGTTCTTGTAATCAAAGAACTTATCTCCGAAATTATCCGAAAAGTAATTGTCTTCAATAGTGTCAGGATTTATATTATTATAATACTCTATGATTGAATGAAGTTTATTCATATCATAAGTTCCGGAACCAAAAAAGGCTTGATATATAATATTGTTAGATGACAGAAAGTCATTCATTATTATTCTCTTTGCATAAGGTATCGCAGCCTTGGAAACAGATGCGGTTCCCGCAAAGACATCAAAAAATGATTCAAACCCTCCTGTATGCTCGTTGATTATATTCATAATCCAAGGGGTTAACTTTGCTTTATTTCCAATATATCTACGACTCTCCAAATCAAACATCTTATACCCCAAAAGAGTGACATCTATATCAGTTCGATTATAGACTTCTTGTAATGACAATTTCAATTCCTCACGAACATCTTTTGAATACTGACTCAATGACTCCATTTACTTTACACGTTGACAATTTCTGTCAAAGGTAAAACGAATATTTGAATGCAGCTAATTTTCGAGCATAAAAAAATGAGCACGGAGACTAAGCCAATTATCCTTTTTGCAATATTTTTATAAAAAAAGCCGCCCCTGAAAAAACAGAGACGACTTCTTCTACTTATTATATAACAACTTATTATATTACTTATATTCCGCCCAACTCTTGATAGCAATATCATCAATGCTCATTGTACAGAAAGCATTAATAAATGCACTAGCCAAACGGGCATTCGTTATCAACGGAACATTCAGGTCGATAGCCGCACGACGGATTTTATATCCGTTATCCAACTCTCCGGCTGTCAAATTCTTCGGAATGTTGACTACCATATCAATCTTTTTACTATGGAGCATTTCCAAAGCTTGCGGATGTCCTTCTTCACTCGGCCAATAAACATGAGTACTCTCAATACCGTTTTCGGCAAGCGCTTTGTGCGTACCGCCCGTAGCAAAGAGTTTATATCCTTTATTTACCAACATACGGGCTGCGTCTATCATATCGGCTTTCTGTTTCATTGTACCTGTAGAAAGCAGGATATTCTTCTTCGGAATGCGATAACCTACGGAAAGCATTGCTTTCAGTACGGCGCAGGAAGTATCCATACCTATACAACCGACTTCACCGGTGGAAGCCATATCTACCCCCAACACCGGGTCGGCTTTCTGCAAACGGTTGAAGGAGAACTGGGAAGCCTTGATTCCAACATAGTCCAGTTCAAAAAGATTCTTTTCCGGTTTTTCGACAGGCAGGCCAAGCATTACTTTCGTTGCCAGTTCGATAAAGTTTATCTTCAATACCTTGCTGACAAACGGGAAAGAGCGGCTGGCACGCAGGTTGCATTCGATCACCTTGATATCATTATCTTTTGCCAAATATTGGATATTGAACGGACCGGAAATGTTCAAAGCCTTGGCAATCTCACGGCTGATACGCTTGATGCGGCGAACCGTCTCCACATATAACTTTTGCGGCGGGAATTGAATGGTCGCATCACCGGAGTGCACACCGGCAAACTCGATGTGCTCACTGATAGCATACGCTACGATTTCTCCATTTTGAGCCACGGCATCCATTTCCACTTCCTTGGCATGCTCAATAAACTGACTTACTACTACCGGATGTTTCTTCGATACATTGGCTGCCAGTTTCAGGAAACGTTCCAGTTCTTCCTGATTGGAGCAAACATTCATCGCGGCACCCGAAAGCACATAAGACGGACGGACAAGTACAGGAAAACCGACCTCGTCAACAAATTCATTGATATCATCCATAGAAGTCAGTTCACGCCAACGCGGCTGGTCTACACCAATACGGTCGAGCATGGCAGAGAATTTCTCGCGATCCTCAGCGTTGTCAATGCTTTTGGCACTTGTACCGAGAATATTGATATTTTGTGCATCCAGGCGCAATGCCAGATTATTCGGAATTTGTCCACCGGTAGATACAATGACGCCATGTGGATTTTCGAGTTCCAGAATATCCATTACGCGTTCGAAAGTCAGTTCATCGAAATAGAGGCGGTCGCACATATCGTAATCCGTAGATACGGTTTCCGGATTATAGTTAATCATAACGCTGCGCCACCCTTCCTTGCGGATTGTATTCAATGCCTGAACACCACACCAGTCGAACTCAACCGAAGAACCGATACGATAGGCACCGGAGCCTAGTACGACGATAGATTTATGGTCACCCAGATAATGAACGTCATTTGCTACGCCACTATAAGTAAGATATAGATAATTAGTTTGTGCCGGGTATTCGGCAGCCAGAGTATCAATTTGTTTCACAACGGGAAGAATACCCGCACGTTTGCGATGATTACGGACATAGAGAATGCCGTCTTCCATATCACCTTCATAACCAATTGCACGGGCAATCTGGAAATCGGAGAAGCCTTGCACTTTCGCTTTCTTCAGCAATTCTCCCGGCAAGTCGGTAATCTGTTTGTGATTGTTTCCCCAACTGTGCAGCTCTTCGGAAGTCTGCATAATGTTCATCAGTTTCTGAAGGAACCACTTGTCAATCTTTGTCAGTTCATGTACCTGATCAATTGTGTATCCGGCACGGAATGCTTTCGATATTACAAAAATACGTTTATCGGTCGGCTCACGAAGTGCTTTGTCAATATCAGAGATAACCAGTTCTTTGTTTTCCACAAATCCGTGCATTCCCTGTCCTATCATACGAAGACCTTTCTGGATCGCTTCTTCAAAAGTACGACCGATAGCCATTACTTCACCGACTGATTTCATTGAAGAACCCAATTCTTTGTCTACCCCATGGAATTTACCCAAGTCCCAACGAGGAATTTTACAGACCACATAATCCAGAGCAGGCTCGAAGAAGGCGGAGGTCGTTTTTGTTACGGAATTTTTCAAATCGAAAAGTCCGTAACCCAATCCTAATTTAGCGGCAACGAAAGCCAGCGGATAGCCGGTTGCTTTGGAGGCCAAGGCTGATGAACGGGAAAGACGGGCATTTACTTCAATCACCCGGTAATCTTCGGATTCCGGATCGAAAGCGTATTGTACGTTACATTCGCCCACGATACCGATATGGCGAATGATACGGATAGCCAATTCACGAAGTTTATGATATTCTTTGTTAGTAAGCGTTTGAGACGGAGCAATAACGATAGACTCACCGGTATGGATACCTAGCGGATCGAAATTCTCCATATTACAAACAGTAATACAGTTATCGAAGCGGTCGCGCACTACTTCGTATTCCACTTCTTTCCAGCCACGGAGTGATTTTTCCACCAATACTTGTGGGGAGAAGGAAAAAGCCTTTTCTACCAGAATATTCAGTTGTTCCTCGTTATCACAAAAACCGGAACCCAAACCACCCAATGCATAAGCAGCACGAACAATCACCGGATAACCCAGTTCTTTTGCTGCACGACGAGCATCTTCCGCATTTTCCACGGCTTCGCTCTTGATAGTCTTTACATTGATTTCATTCAGTTTCTGCACGAAAAGTTCACGGTCTTCGGTATCCATAATAGCTTGTACCGGAGTACCGAGTACCTTTACATTATATTTTTCAAGGACTCCTTCCTTATATAAAGCCACACCGCAATTCAAAGCGGTCTGACCGCCAAATGCAAGCATAATGCCTTCGGGTCTCTCTTTCTGAATCACTTTCTCTACGAAGTACGGAGTCACCGGCAGGAAGTAAATCTGATCTGCCACTCCTTCGGAAGTCTGTACCGTAGCAATATTCGGGTTGATGAGAATCGTTTCAATCCCCTCTTCTTTCAAGGCTTTGAGTGCCTGCGAACCGGAATAGTCGAACTCACCGGCCTCACCGATTTTTAGGGCACCGGAACCCAGCAGCAATACTTTCTTTATATTTTCTTTCATAATTGTCGGTTATTTAAGCAGGTTTACAAATTCATCGAACAGAAATTCCGTGTCCGTAGGTCCACTGGCAGCTTCCGGGTGGAATTGTGCCGAGAACCAAGGATTCGTCTTATGTTTAATTCCTTCGTTAGAACCGTCATTCATATTGATGAAAAGCGGCTCCCAATCTGCTCCTAACGTATTATTATCTACGGCATAACCGTGATTTTGGGAAGTGATGAAACATCGTTCCGTACCTACCATACGCACAGGCTGATTGTGGCTACGGTGTCCGTACTTCAGTTTATATATCTTGGCACCTCCGGCTTTCGAGAGTAATTGATTACCCATGCAGATTCCGAAGATAGGAAGTTTTTCATTTTTCATTGCCTTGCGGATATTTTGTACCGCAGCATCACAGGTATCCGGATCGCCCGGACCATTGGAAATAAACAATCCGTCAAATTCGAGTCCATTGAAGTCATAATCCCAAGGGACACGAATCACTTCAACATCACGTTTCAGCAGACAACGGATGATATTAGTCTTTACACCGCAATCCACCAATACCACTTTCCTTTTATCCGCACCTTCATTATAGCGAATCACTTCCTTGCAACTTACTTTATCTACATAGTTAACGCCTGCATAAGTAGCTTCAAGAACATTGTCCGGTTCATCGTCAAAAACAATCTTTCCCAACATCACGCCATGTTCGCGGAGTACTTTAGTCAGTTCGCGGGTATCAATGCCTGTGATGCCGGGAACCTGCTCACCTTTCAGCCAGTCGCCGAGACTTTCAACAGCATTCCAATGACTGTATTCGTAAGAATAGTCACTTACGATAATCGCTTCCGCATGAATCTTCTCACTTTCCATAAAAGTAGCGAGTCCGTTCGGTTCGATTGAAAAAGGGGGAACTCCGTAATTTCCTATCAACGGATAGGTAAGAGTCATCAACTGTCCGGCATACGAAGGGTCAGTGAGACTCTCCGGATATCCGGTCATGGCAGTATTAAAAACTACTTCGCCCGCCACCGGCTTCTCGTAGCCAAACGACTTGCCGGAAAACCGGCTCCCGTCGTCAAGGATTAATGTCACATTTCTCATTCTTATTTTTGAATCGTTGTATGATTGTCAGAATTGATACAGTTGCTCTATGTAATTGATGAATGCCTGATTCACCATTTTCACGCCACCCGGCGTAGGGTAATTGCCGCTAAAGTACCAGTCGCCCCGATGATTGGGACAGGCTTCATGAAGCCCTTCCAATGGCTGGTAGACGATTTCCACTTTAGCTTTCGTTCCCTTCGGAGTCAATAGTTCTACCATTTTGGCGGAGATTTCCTCATCCGTGAAAGGTGCATATATTTCTTTTACATAGTTCACCATTTGCTCTTTCGGCAAACCTATCTGATCTTTGGATTTCCGGTAGGCAGACGCAATTATATCTTTCATATCCCGCTCTTTCAGCAATTCGACAGCAGCTCTGAAAGCAATAAACTCACTCATCTTTGCCATATCGATACCGTAATAATCGGGATAACGGACCTGTGGGGAAGAAGAAACGATAACAATCTTCTTCGGACCAAGACGGTCGAGAATACCGATAATACTTTGCTTCAATGTTGTGCCACGCACAATACTATCGTCAATAATCACCAGATTATCGACACCGGAAACAAGGCTTCCGTAAGTGATATCGTAGACATGAGCCGCCAGATCATTTCGGCTGTTTCCTTCGGCAATAAACGTACGGAGCTTGATGTCCTTAATAGCCACCTTTTCACTGCGGATACGGCGGGAAAGAATAACTTCCAGTTCCTCCATATTCGGATTATGACCTAATGCAGCTATTTGCTGCACTTTTTCTTCATTCAGATAGTCATCCAGTCCCTGTAACATTCCGTAGAAAGCAACTTCGGCGGTGTTGGGAATAAAAGAGAAAACGGTATGGTCAAGATCGTTGTTGATAGCTTTCAAAATGTTCGGCACGAGTTTCTCGCCGAGCCGTTTCCGTTCCTTGTAAATATCGACATCACTACCACGGGAGAAATAGATACGCTCGAATGAACAAGCCTGTTTCTCACGAGGTTTGTTTATTTGTGATGTCCGCAGTTTACCTTCTTTACTAATCAATAATGCCTGTCCCGGTTGCAGTTCTTTAATATCTTCTACAGGGACATTAAAAGCTGTCTGAATGACCGGACGTTCGGAAGCCAACACTGCAATCTCTTCATCCTGATACCAGAAAGCAGGACGTATCCCCCACGGATCACGTATTGCAAAAGATTCACCGCTTCCGGTCAGTCCGCAAATGACATATCCCCCGTCCCATTCACGGCTGGAGGTACGCAATACGTTAGCCAAATCAATATGCTCTTCTATATAGTTGGTGATTCCCATGCCTGTAAGCCCTTCGGCCTCGGCAAGGTTGAACACACGTTCCACTTCACGATCAAGCCGGTGCCCCACTTGTTCCAACATGATATAGGTATCAGCATACTTACGGGGATGTTGTCCAATGGCTGTGATACGGGCAAAAATTTCATCTACATTCGTCATGTTGAAGTTACCGCAGAGAGCCAAGTTCTTGGCACGCCAATTGTTTCTCCTCAAAAACGGGTGCACATAAGAGATACCGGATTTCCCGGTTGTCGAATAACGCAGATGCCCCATATACGTTTCACCCGCAAAAGGTAATGTACGTTTGGCAAACTCTGCGTCATGCAATTGTTCGGAAGTCAAATCCTTGAAATTATTCTGTACATTCTCAAAGATTTCCGTAATGGCACCGGAACCTAAGGCACGTTCGCGAAACATATATTCTTCACCCGGATTGGCCTCCAGTTTAACACAAGCCAGTCCCGCACCTTCCTGCCCACGATTATGCTGCTTTTCCATTAGCAGATAAAGCTTGTTCAGACCGTACATCCACGTTCCGTACTTCTTCTCGTAATACTCCAGCGGTTTAAGCAGGCGTATCATGGCAACGCCACATTCATGTTTCAATTGTTCCATTTATACAAATCCAAATTACCTGTTATAAGTTACAAGTTTTACTCCACTGTTACTGATTTAACCAAATTCCTGGGCTGGGCTACATCCATTCCCTTGCAAACCGCAATATGGTAAGCAGGCAACTGAAGAGGTACCGTAGTAATCAACAGATCGAGGCATTCGATTGTTTCGGGAAATTCGATACTACAATCGGCGATTTTGTTGATGACTGTATTTCCTTGGGCTCGAAGTTTTCCTTTGAGAACAACATAGTTTTCGATGATACTTCAGCCCTTTTATTAGGCTGGGAAAGGCTTTTCTTGTACCAATATAGCCTACCATTCCACGCACATTATAGCGTTTTTATTTTGGTTGCAAATATACACATTTCAAATAACATAAAGATAATAAATCCGATATTTATTTGACAGAAACGCACAAAAAAGTTGCAAACACATCAAAAAGTTAAATAATATATTATTTTTAGCTCAAAAAGAAACGAATTACAATCATCTTAAAATAATAGACAACAGACTAACAATTTAAAAGCAATTCCAACGATTTTGATTACAAATTAAAAGAATATAGAATAGGCTTCTCATTTCGTGTCATAGAAATGATAGAATTTAGTATCATCATGAAATTAAATTTTTAATTTTGCCAAACATTTTGATACATAAAACAGGTATTATCATACAATAAAGATAGTAAGAATGAAGAAACAAGAACTTTTTAACAACGAAGCAAAAGGATTCCCTTACCAACGACATCCCAAACAGCCGGGCCTGTACGATGCGGCATACGAACATGATGCCTGCGGTGTTGGTATGCTGGTAAACATTCACGGAGAAAAGTCACACGACATTGTTGAGTCGGCTTTAAAAGTATTAGAGAATATGCGCCACCGCGGTGCCGAAGGTGCAGACAACAAAACCGGGGACGGTGCAGGCATTATGTTACAAATTCCGCATGAGTTTATTTTATTGCAGGGTATTCCCGTTCCGGAAAAGGGACGTTATGGCACCGGTCTGCTTTTTTTACCGAAAAAAGAGAAAGACCAGGCAACTATTTTGAGTATCATTATTGAGGAAATCGAAAAAGAAGGACTTACGCTGATGCATCTGCGTAATGTACCTACTTGCCCGGAAATTCTGGGAGAAGCGGCTTTGGCTAACGAACCGGATATCAAACAGGTATTTATCACGGGATTTACTGAGACAGAAACTGCCGATCGTAAACTGTATCTGATCCGTAAAAGAATAGAAAATAAAGTCAGAATGTCAGCCATTCCGGCGAAAGAGGATTTTTACATCGTTTCGCTCTCTACAAAAAGTATTATATATAAAGGTATGCTTTCGTCATTGCAGCTACGGAACTATTATCCCGACCTGACGAACAATTACTTCACCAGCGGGTTGGCTTTGGTGCATTCCCGTTTCAGTACTAACACTTTCCCGACATGGGGATTGGCACAACCTTTCCGCCTTCTGGCACACAATGGTGAAATCAATACGATTCGCGGCAACCGCGGGTGGATGGAAGCTCGCGAAAGTGTACTCTCCTCTCCCACTCTCGGGGATATCAAAGAGATCCGTCCGATTATACAGCCGGGCATGAGTGATAGCGCCTCATTGGACAACGTGCTGGAGTTTTTGGTAATGTCGGGATTGAGCCTGCCCCACGCAATGGCAATGCTTGTGCCGGAGTCTTTCAATGAGAAGAACCCTATCAGTGAAGATTTGAAGTCCTTTTATGAATATCATTCCATACTAATGGAACCTTGGGACGGACCGGCTGCCTTGTTATTCAGCGACGGACGCTTTGCCGGTGGTATGCTCGACCGTAACGGTCTGCGCCCCGCCCGTTACCTGATTACCAAAAATGATATGATGGTGGTTGCCTCAGAAGTCGGTGTAATGGATTTCGAACCGGGAGATATCAAAGAGAAAGGACGGCTGCAACCGGGTAAAATTCTACTGGTTGATACGGAAAAAGGCGAAATATTTTATGACGGTGAGCTGAAGAAACAACTGGCGGAAGCAAAACCGTACCGTATCTGGTTGTCTACAAACCGTATCGAACTGGATGAATTGAAAAGCGGACGCAAAATGCCTCATCATGTAGAGAATTACGACCGGATGCTCCGTACTTTCGGTTACTCAAAGGAGGATATCGAGAAACTGATTATACCCATGGCAAGTACCGGAGCCGAACCGATTCATTCAATGGGTAACGACACTCCGCTGGCTGTACTCTCGGACAAGCCGCAGTTGCTTTACAATTATTTCCGCCAGCAATTTGCCCAAGTGACAAATCCGCCAATTGACCCGCTACGCGAGGAATTGGTGATGTCATTGACGGAATATATCGGAGCAGTCGGTATGAATATTCTGACACCTAGTGAAAGCCATTGTAAAATGGTACGTCTGAATCACCCGATCCTAAGCAATACACAGCTGGATATCCTTTGCAATATCCGCTATAAAGGTTTTAAGACTGTCAAACTGCCGATGTTGTTTGAAGTAGCCAAAGGGAAAGCCGGATTACAGGAAGCACTGACCGAACTTTGCAAACAGGCGGAGGCCTCCGTAACAGAAGGAGTAAACTATATCGTCCTGACAGACCGGAATGTAGATGCCACTCATGCAGTGATTCCTTCACTTCTGGCAGTGAGTGCCGTTCATCATCATTTAATTTCTGTAGGGAAACGCGTACAGACAGCGCTGGTTGTGGAAAGCGGTGAAATACGTGAAGTGATGCACGCTGCATTATTGCTGGGATTCGGAGCAAGCGCCCTAAATCCATACATGGCTTTTGCTATTCTTGATAAGTTGGTAAAAAACAAAGATATCCAACTAGATTATGCCACGGCAGAGAAAAACTACATCAAGTCAATCTGCAAGGGACTTTTCAAGATTATGAGTAAAATGGGTATCTCTACGATCCGTTCTTACCGGGGAGCAAAAATCTTTGAAGCTATCGGTTTGAGTGAAGAACTGAGCAAAGCATATTTCGGAGGACTAGGTTCACCGATTGGAGGTATCCGATTGGAGGAGGTAGCTAGAGACGCCATTGCTTTCCATAATGAAGGATTTGCAGCAGAGGCAGGCGGATTATTACCGAATAAAGGTTTGTATTCTTTCCGTAAAGACGGAGAAAAACATGCCTGGAATCCTGAAACAATCAGTACATTACAGTTGGCCACCCGTTTGGGTAGTTACAAGAAATTTAAGGAATACACTCACTTGGTAGATGAAAAGGAAAAACCTATTTTCCTGCGCGATTTCTTAAAGTTCCGTCGTAATCCGATTTCTATCGAACAGGTAGAACCGGTGGAAAGCATCTTACGCCGCTTCGTTACGGGTGCCATGTCTTTCGGCTCTATCAGCAAGGAAGCACATGAAGCAATAGCTATTGCCATGAATAGGATCCACGGACGCAGCAATACGGGTGAAGGGGGTGAAGATGCTGCCCGTTTCCAGCCGTTACCTGATGGAAATTCCATGCGAAGTGCTATTAAACAAGTAGCTTCCGGCCGGTTTGGCGTGACGACAGAATATTTGGTAAATGCAGATGAAATACAGATTAAAATTGCCCAAGGAGCCAAACCGGGCGAGGGCGGACAACTTCCCGGATTCAAAGTGAACGATGTGATTGCCAAAACACGTCACTCTATTCCGGGAATTTCGCTGATTTCTCCTCCTCCCCACCACGACATTTATTCTATCGAAGATTTGGCTCAACTGATTTTTGATTTGAAGAACATAAATCCACAAGCAAAAATCAGCGTGAAACTGGTAGCGGAAAGTGGCGTTGGAACAATTGCTGCCGGTGTGGCAAAAGCGAAAGCGGACTTGATTGTGATCTCCGGAGCGGAAGGCGGTACAGGGGCTTCGCCCGCTTCTTCTATCCGTTATGCAGGTATCTCTCCCGAACTGGGATTAAGCGAAACACAGCAGACATTAGTCTTGAACGGACTTCGCGGACAAGTAGTACTGCAAGCCGACGGCCAGTTAAAAACCGGACGAGATATTATCCTAATGGCATTAATGGGAGCCGAAGAATACGGTTTTGCCACTTCCGCCCTCATCGTACTAGGTTGCGTGATGATGCGGAAATGTCATCAAAATACTTGTCCGGTTGGAGTTGCCACCCAGAATGAGGAACTGCGCAAACGCTTCCATGGCCATAGCGAATACCTAGTAAATTTCTTCACTTTCCTGGCACAGGAAGTCCGGGAATATCTGGCTGAAATGGGATTCACAAAAATGGACGACATCATCGGACGGACTGATTTGATTGAACGTAAATCGGGGACGGACGACCCGAATCCGAAGCACGCATTAATTGATTTCACAAGATTACTGACACGCATTGACAATAGTGCAGCTATCCGCCACGTCATTGACCAGGACCATGCTATTTCTACTGTAAAGGATGTGACGATTATTGATGCAGCTCAGGCGGCTATTGAACATGAGAAAGAGATTTCTCTGGAATATACGATAGCTAATACCGACCGTGCTATCGGCGCTATGCTTTCCGGCGTCATCGCCAAGAAGTATGGAGAAAGAGGATTACCGGAACATACGTTGAACGTGAAATTCAAAGGCTCGGCAGGTCAGTCATTCGGTGCATTCTTAGTACCGGGAGTTAATTTCAAACTGGAAGGCGAGGCTAACGATTATCTGGGAAAAGGGTTAAGCGGTGGTCGTATTGCCGTACTCCCTCCTATCCGTAGCAACTTCGAAGCTGAAAAGAATACGATTGCAGGCAATACGTTACTTTATGGAGCTACAAGTGGTGAAGTGTATATCAACGGACGTGTAGGTGAACGTTTTGCTGTACGTAATTCCGGTGCAGTAGCCGTAGTAGAAGGTGTAGGCGATCATTGTTGCGAATATATGACTGGAGGACGTGTGGTGGTTCTCGGACAGACAGGACGCAACTTCGCTGCCGGTATGAGTGGTGGGGTAGCGTATGTATGGAATAAGGAAGGAAACTTTGACTATTTCTGCAATATGGAAATGGTAGAACTTTCACTGATTGAAGAAGCCAGTTACCGAAAAGAATTACACGAACTGATTCGTCAACATTACTTATATACAGGTTCGAAACTGGCACGTACCATGCTTGATGACTGGAATCATTATGTCGATCAATTTATCCAGGTAGTGCCTATCGAGTACAAAAAAGTGCTACAGGAAGAGCAAATGAGAAAGTTACAACAAAAGATTGCAGATATGCAAAGAGACTATTAACCGACAACCGGCAGATGCCGGAGCCAGGTTTCCATGCGGGACTAAAATTAAACTTAAAACTTAAAGAAAATGGGAGATCCTAGAGCTTTTTTAAATATACCTCGACAGGAAGCGGGATACCGCCCTGTGAACGAACGAATCACTGATTACAGTCAGGTAGAACAAACATTGAATACAAACAGCCGCAAGTTACAGGCTTCTCGCTGTATGGACTGCGGCGTACCCTTCTGCCACTGGGCATGCCCGATAGGGAATAAACAACCGGAATGGCAGGACGCTTTATTCAAAGGGAAATGGAGAGAGGCATACGAAATCCTATCGTCCACCTGTGACTTTCCTGAATTTACGGGGCGTATTTGTCCAGCCCTTTGTGAGAAGTCTTGTGTACTAAAACTTTCATGTGACCAACCTGTGACGATTCGCGAAAACGAAGCGGCTATCGTTGAAGCAGCTTTTCGTGAAGGATATATACAAATACAGACCCCGGAAAGAAACGGAAAGAAAGTAGCGGTTATTGGTGCCGGTCCTGCCGGACTGGTCGTGGCCAATCAACTCAATCTAAAAGGATATTCAGTAACCTTATTTGATAAGAACGAAGCTCCCGGCGGATTGCTACGTTTCGGTATTCCCAATTTTAAACTGGATAAGAATGTGATTGACCGGCGCATGAATATCTTAACTGCGGAAGGAATCAAGTTTGAAATGGGAGTAGAAATTGACGTCAATCATTTACCGGAGGGATTCGACGCTTACTGCATCTGTACGGGAACACCGGCAGCACGCGATTTAAGTATTCCGGGACGGGATTTGAAAGGTATTTACTTTGCACTTGAAATGCTGGCCCAACAGAATAGGATTCTGGAAGGACAAACTTTCTCCAAAGATAAATTAGTGAATGCCAAGGGCAAAAAGGTACTTGTCATTGGTGGTGGAGATACGGGGTCGGATTGCATCGGAACTAGTGTGCGCCAAGGAGCAACCAGCGTAACGCAGATTGAGATCATGCCCCAGCCACCCGTGGGACATAACCCGTCTACCCCCTGGCCGCAGTGGCCGGTAGTCCTCAAGACTACTTCCAGCCATGAAGAAGGTTGCATACGCCGCTGGTGCCTCACTTCCAATCAATTCCTAGGAAAAAATGGGAACGTAACAGGTGTGGAAGTGGAAGAAGTAGAATGGATTCCGGCAACAGACGGAGGACGTCCGACACTGAAACCTACCGGAAAAAAAGAGGTGATCGAGGCAGATATGGTATTGCTGGCCATGGGATTCTTAAAACCGGAACAACCGAATTTTGCCGATAATGTATTTCTTGCCGGAGATGCTGCTACCGGAGCCAGTCTGGTGGTACGCGCCATGGCAGGAGGACGAAAGACGGCTGCGGAAATAGATACTTATTTAACAACTAAAAATTAAAGTTATGTGTGGAATAGCAGGTATACTCAATATAAAAGCTCAAACCAAGGAGCTAAGAGATAAAGCATTGAAAATGGCTCAGAAAATCCGTCACCGCGGACCGGACTGGAGTGGTATCTATGTAGGTGGAAGTGCGATTTTGGCACACGAACGCCTTTCAATTGTCGACCCGCAAAGTGGAGGGCAGCCTTTGTACTCTCCCGACCGGAAACAAGTACTTGCCGTAAACGGTGAAATCTATAACCACCGGGAAATCCGTACCCGATATGCTGGAAAATATGATTTTCAGACGGGAAGTGATTGTGAAGTTATTCTTGCCCTTTACAAAGACAAAGGCATTCACTTTTTGGAAGATATCAGCGGAATCTTTGCATTCGTTCTCTACGATGAAGAAAAAGATGAATTTCTGATTGCCCGTGACCCAATTGGCGTCATACCTTTATATATAGGCAGGGACAAAGACGGGAAAATATATTTCGGCAGCGAGCTGAAAGCTCTTGAAGGATTTTGCGATGAGTATGAATTATTCCTTCCGGGACATTACTATTACAGCAAGGAAGGGCAAATGAAACGTTGGTACGCACGCGACTGGACGGAATATGAAACTGTAAAAGACAACGATGCGAAAGCCGGCGATGTGAAAGAAGCATTAGAAGATGCCGTTCATCGCCAATTAATGAGTGATGTGCCTTACGGAGTACTTCTTTCCGGTGGCTTGGATAGTTCTGTTATCTCCGCCATTGCCAAGAAATATGCGGCCAAACGTATAGAAACAGACGGAGCAAGCGATGCATGGTGGCCTCAACTTCACTCCTTTGCTATCGGTCTGAAAGGTGCACCCGACTTGATAAAAGCACGTGAGGTTGCCGAATATATCGGTACCGTACACCACGAAATAAACTACACCGTGCAGGAAGGACTAGATGCGATCCGTGATGTTATCTATTTTATCGAAACGTATGATGTAACTACCGTACGGGCTTCCACTCCTATGTATCTATTGGCACGTGTCATTAAATCTATGGGAATCAAAATGGTGCTGAGCGGAGAAGGTGCCGACGAAGTTTTCGGAGGATACCTTTATTTCCATAAGGCTCCCACCCCACAAGCATTTCATGAAGAAACAGTACGTAAACTTTCTAAATTACACATGTATGACTGTCTTCGTGCTAATAAAAGTTTGTCAGCTTGGGGCGTAGAGGGACGTGTACCATTCTTAGACAAAGAGTTTCTTGATGTCGCAATGACGTTGAATCCGAAAGCCAAAATGTGTCCCGGAAAAAACATTGAAAAGAGAATCGTACGCGAAGCCTTTGCCGATATGCTACCGGAAAGCGTGGCATGGAGACAGAAAGAGCAGTTCAGTGACGGTGTAGGGTATTCCTGGATTGATACGTTAAAAGAAATAACCACTGCTGCCGTAAGTGATGAACAAATGGAAAACGCGGCCGGGCGCTTCCCTATCAATACCCCGCAAAATAAAGAAGAATATTATTACCGCAGTATCTTTGAAGAACATTTCCCCAGCGAAAGTGCAGCACGCAGTGTACCCAGTGTTCCCAGCGTAGCCTGCTCTACAGCAGAAGCGCTGGCATGGGATATCGCCTTCAAGAACCTGAATGAACCGAGCGGACGCGCAGTAAAAGGAATACATGAAGAAGCCTATACTTAACTGACGACAGAAAGAATCACAGAATCGGTTATTTCTGTTACTTTCTTGTAGTATTTCTATTCTAAATCCCAAGGATTAACGCAGATTAGCATATAATTGACTAATTTGCGTTTTCTTTTTTATAATTTTGAAGCCAAACCCAATTAAACCTATATAAACCCTTTAAAAGATAAAACGAATGAATTTAAAAAAAATGATGATAGGTTCCGCCCTTTTAATGGCTGCATGTTGTATGCAGGCGCAGACAAAAGCAATTGCTCACCGCGGTTTCTGGAAAACCCCGGGATCATCACAAAACAGTATTACATCACTTCTAAAAGCAGACTCTATCGGTTGTTATGGTTCAGAATTTGATGTTTGGCTTACTAAAGACAGCAAGTTAGTAGTCAATCATGATCCTGTGTACAAAATGAGACCTATGGAGTATTCTAAAGGAGACGCGCTCACTGGGTTGAAATTATCAAATGGAGAAAACCTCCCAAGTCTGGAGCAGTACTTAAAAGTCGGAAAAGAACATAATACTAAACTGATACTTGAACTGAAAGCACTTAACAGCAAAAAGCGCGAAACCAAAGCCGTTCAGGAAATTCTGGCTACGGTGAAAAAAATGGGATTAGAGAGCCGCATGGAATATATCACTTTCTCATTGCATGCCATGAAAGAGTTTATCCGCCTGGCACCTGCCGGCACTCCGGTATTCTATCTGAACGGTGAATTATCTCCGAAAGAATTAAAAGGACTCGGGGCTACGGGTCTTGACTATCACATGGGAGTGATTAAAAAACATCCCGAATGGATTAAAGAAGCTCATGACCTTGGTCTGAAAGTCAATGTGTGGACAGTGGACGAAACCGAAGAAATGAAGTGGTTAATTGAACAGAAAGTAGATTTCATTACGACCAATGAGCCGGTTGTTTTGTTGGAAGAACTAAAAAAGAATAAATAAAACATACACATTCAATACTCTATCCTTCAACATTAATGAAACAAGGTTGTGTCAAAACGCTGACACAGCCTTTTTTTATGCGCAAA
>ULYM01063654.1_pt1 | contig 20580 bp, 19 predicted proteins | sample 1962141 | NCBI WGS metagenome assembly ULYM01 (sample SAMEA4835862, study PRJEB28245) | human gut metagenome | biome: gut microbiome; material: fecal sample | place: Denmark | collected 2008
TTATAAATTAATTTAAATCAAAGTGTTGCGGAATTAAGGTTTATGAAAACTCGGATATAATTTATTTTGAACAATAAAATGAAAGCTGGATATATGATCAGATTTGTTTGCATGCTCATCGCTTGTAGTATGGGCATTTCATTGGCAGCCTCTCCTGTGACAAACGATGCTTCTCAGGCTGGAGGCAAGGAAGTCTTGAAAGTAGAGATTACGGAAGGTCAGATTGATGTTATCAGTGGGGTAGTATATTCTCAGACACCTTTGCTGCGCGCCAATCGTGCGTTGAAAATGACATTGCTGATTCCGCGTACCAAGGAGTTGAAGCCTGCGGTTGTTTTCTACCCGGGCGGAGGATTTACTTCGGCTGCTCACGAACGATATTTTGAAATGCGTATGGCACTGGCAAAGGCTGGTTTTGTAGTTGCTGCTGCCGAATATCGCGTTGTACCGGACAAGTATCCGGCATTGGTAGTGGATGCAAAGGCTGCTGTACGTTTTTTGCGTGCACATGCCGGGGAACTAGGTATCGATGCATCCCGTATCGGAGTGCTTGGCGATTCTGCCGGAGGGTATGTCGCTCAGATGATGGGAACGACCAATGGTGAAAAACAATTTGATCAGGGAGATAATCTTGACCAGTCCTCTGACGTACAGGCTGCTGTTACCATTTATGGTATCAGCAATCTGATGAATATCGGTGAAGGTTATTCCAAGGAGATACAAGACATACATGCTTCACCAGCCGTAACAGAGGCCTTGCTGCTATATGGACCGGCCTTTGCCGATTTTGCAGGAAAGAGTATATTGAGTGATCCGCTGAAAGCAATGGAGGCCAGTCCGATGGGACATGTGAAAGAGGGTATGCCTCCTTTTCTCATTATGCATGGATCGAACGACCAGCTGGTATCGCCGGTGCAAAGTGAACAGCTGTATAATGAGCTGGTAAAGAAAGGGAATAAAGTTAATTATATTGTGGTAGAGGGTGCAGGACATGGTGACCTTTATTGGTACCAGCGTCCTGTTATAGAAAAAGTAGTCAGCTGGTTCGAAGAGAACCTGAAGGATGCAGGGAAATAGTGATTTCTTTGCAGGCACCAGATGCAGGAATGAGAATTTAGTTGTCTGGTATCAATTACATAAAGGCTAAACAAGTGTATGATAAAAAAAGTATTATTAGTTAGTGTTGTTTTTTTAGGTTTATTGGGGAGTGTGTCAGCCCAGACTCGTTCGTTGACAGTCGATGAAATGTTTCAGCTGGCCGATCAGCACAACAAGAGCATTCGGTTGTATGATCTGGCCATATCTGAAGCAGAACAGGCAGTAAAGGTAGCTTGTAACGATCGCTTGCCGTCCATTCAGGCGCAGATGGATTTTAAGTACATAGGCGACGGAGTGATGACCGACAGAAATTTTTCCAATGCGGTTCATGCTGATATGCCTCATTTCGGCAATTCTTTTGTCGTAAAGGCAAGTCAGGTGGTTTATGCCGGAGGAGCAATAACGAAGGGGATAGAGCGGAGCAAGTTACAGCAGCGGCAGGCAGAGCTGGAATATGCAGGAAATCGTCAGGATATCCGTTTTCTTCTGACGGGATATTATCTGGATCTTTTCCAGCTGAACAATCAGAAACGTGTGTATGAAAGCAATATTTCACAGACTCGTTTGCTGGTAAAAGATATGAGGGCATCTTATCGTCAGGGAACAGCTTTGAAAAGCGATATCACTCGTTACGAACTTCAGCTTCAGAGTCTGGAGCTTTCGTTGACTTCCGTCAAGGATAAGATTGACGTGCTGAGCCATAAATTGGCAACGGCTATCGGTCTGGAGCCTGGTGTATTGATTCTCCCCGATACAACCGAATTATTGAAAATCAATGTCGAGCATAGGGAGGAGGTCGAGTGGATGCAGGAGATACCTCATACTCCTTCGCTCAAGCTGGCAGATGTAAAGATTAGTCAGGAAAAGAATAAGCTGGAGCTGATTCGTGCCGAGAGAAGGCCGAAAATCAGTCTGGTTGCGGCAAACGATTTTACCGGTCCTATTCTGGTCGAGGTACCTCCATTGAACAACAACTTCACCTATTGGTATGCCGGTGTAGGCATTTCGTATAATATCGATGCTTTGTTTAAGAGTAAAAAGAAGCTGAAGCAGGCACAACTGGCTACCCGAAAAATGGAGCAGGCACGCAGTCTGGCGGAAGAAGAAGCAGAAAATAACATTCATGCGGCCTATGTCAATCTGAATGAGGCATACATACGTTTGCGTACGCAGAAAAAGAGCGTACAGTTGGCACATGAGAACTTCAATATTGTGCGTCAACGGTATGTGAACGGACTGGCACTGATTACCGATATGCTGGATGCCAGCAATACGCAGTTGGATATGGAATTGCAGTTGGCAAACTACCAGATAGGTATCTTGTATCAGTATTATTTATTGAAAAAACTAACTGGAAATCTCTGATAAAGCTATAATAAATAAAGGAAGACGTTATGATAAAAAATAAAAGAAGAGCTATCCCGAATTTTTTTATTGCATTGGTACTGGCGGGAGGCATCAGCTGGGTATGTGGAAAATTCATTCATCTGGGCGATGTAGAATATACGGATAATGCACAGATCAAGCAGCATTTGAGTCCGATTAATACCCGTGTACAGGGCTTCATCAAGAAAATCTATTTTGAGGAATATCAGTCTGTGAAGAAAGGAGATACCCTGGTGGTAATAGAAAACACAGAGTATCTGTTGAAGGTGGCTCAGGCTGAGGCTGACTACCAGAATGCACTGGCAGGAAAAAGTGCCATGCATACCACTATCAATACGACACAGAGCAATATCTACGTTACCGAGGCAGCTATCGAAGAGCAGCGTGTACGCCTTCAGAATGCAGAAACCGATTACAAGCGTTATGCCGAACTGATGAAAGAAGAGGCTGTAACTCCCCAGCAGTTCGACCGTGTAAAGACCGATTATGCTGCTACGAAAGCCAAATATGAACAGCTGGTTCGCCAGAAAGAATCGTCGGAGCTGGTAAAACAGGAGCAGACACAGCGTCTGGAGCAGAATGAATCGGATATCAAGCTGGCAGAAGCCGCCTTGAATCTGGCTAAGCTGAACTTGTCGTATACAGTAATCTGTGCTACAGCCGACGGCGTGACCGGTCGTAAGAATATTCACGAAGGCGAGTTGGTTCAGTCAGGACAGACACTGGTTACGCTGGTAGATGGTACAGAGAAATGGGTGATAGCCAACTATAAGGAAACACAGACCACAGATATGAGACAAGGCCAGCGTGTTGAAATGAATGTGGATGCCATTCCAGGAGTCACTTACGAAGGACGTATCGTATCTATATCGGATGCTACAGGCTCATTCTATTCATTGATACCTCAGGATAATTCGGCCGGAAACTTTGTCAAGGTAGAACAGCGAATACCGGTCCGCATCGAATTTACCGAAAACAACAGTAAAGAGAATCTGAACCGTCTGCGTGCCGGAATGAACGTAGAATGTTACGTAAAACTACAGTAAGGAGAACGTAGATATGGCAGCAGAGCAGCGTCCAAGAATCTTGTATTTTAAAGAATACCTTCCGACCCCGTTGTGCGTACTTCTTTCCATGTTTTTTGCATTGGTCTTTCAGTTCAACGGGGGAGTATTTCTTCCCACTTCCGTACAGATGTCGAGCGCATTAGGATGCCTCAAGGAAGATGTGATGATGGCAGGATATGCCTCCTTCATAGGTATGACGCTTATTTTCCCTATCCTGTTCCGTCTGAAGTTCCGTTTCACCACCCGTCGTATCTTTCTTACGGTATGTCCGGTACTGATTTGTTGCAATCTGATAACGATGCATACCGGAAACATCTTTGTACTGGTTGTCACATGTTTCGTTTCCGGATTCTTCCGTATGTGGGGAACCTTTGAATGCTTTTCGAACATTCGTCTGAGTGTTACTCCTTCCGGAAATTTCTCGGTCTTTTATCCTGTCATCTATATTATCGTACTCGAAAGCATTCAGCTTTCAGGATTAGTAGCTACACATATCAGCGACTGGGCGAACTGGCAGTACATGCACTGGCTGGTTATTGGCCTGCTTGCAGTGGTATGGTTCTGTGTATTCTTTCTTACCAGACCGTTTCGTATTGCAAAAAAGATGCCTCTGTACGGTATTGACTGGATAGGAGGTATTCTGTGGGGAGTTGTATTGTTCTCCATTGTGTTTGTTTGTATCTACGGAGAATATTACGACTGGCTGGACAGTCCGTTGATTCGTTGTTCTATCGTAGTGGCAGTGGTAGCTGTAATGATTAATATCAATCGTATGACTACCTGTCGTCATCCTTATATCGATCCTCATGTTTTCAAGTATCGTCATTTCCCGACTATTCTTTTCCTTTTTCTGATGTTGTGTCTGTTTCTTACGACCTCATCCGTTTTGCAGGAAATGTTTATGCGGACTGTCTTGAAATATGATGCCTTGAATGCCGTGTCCATTAACTGGTGCGTCTTTATCGGTATACTGGCAGGTGCTGGAGTTGTTTTCTACCGTCAGGTTATTCTGCGGAAAGGATATAAGTTATTGATTACCGTAGGTTTCATGCTGATTGTGGTCTATCAGTACTACATGTATTTCTTGATCGATCCGAATTTGAATATCGAAAGTTTTTATATACCTAATTTCCTAAAAGGACTGGGACATGGTATTCTGTATATTTCGCTGACCATTTATGTAGCCAAGACTGTTCCGTTCAAACATTTTTTCCAGGGACTGTGTGTGCTGAGTTTTATCCGTACCAGTATTGCTACTCCTCTCGGTACAGCCATCTTGAATCGTTGGTTGAAATACATGCAGCAAGATAATATCGGTTTGCTGAGCCGTCAGGTCGATCTGGTTAAAGAATGGATGCCCAATGTTTCCATTCAGCAGCTTTACGCAGAAGTAACCCGTCAGACACTTTTAACGAGTCTGAAGGAGCTGTTTGGTGCTGTGTGTATAGTAGGTACTATCTTTTTACTTTTCCTGCTCAGCCAGAAACTATGGAGAAAGGCATTAAGATACCTGAGAAGAAATTATCCCCGGTATGCGCATTATCTGAGGCGCAGACAGGCCGTTTGATGAGGCAGAAATTACTTTCTGCCAAAGTCTGCCGGGACCTCTCCCCAGCTATCTGTTTCCCATTTGAGCAGGGGAGTTGTATATTGGTTCTCATGCAACCACTTCTCTGCCCGTTCTATGAGCTGGAATAATTTTTCTGTTTTCTCCGTACGCTCGAGCTTCGTCTTGCATTTCTTCTGTTTAACCCAGTTCAGTGCGTTACGGCTGTCGGAATAGATAGGCATATTGATACCTTTCTGTTTCATCAGCGCCAGTCCGTGTACGATGGCAAGAAACTCTCCGATATTATTTGTACCATACATCGGTCCGAAGTGAAATATCTCCTGTCCGGTCAGCAGATATACCCCTCTGTATTCCATCGGTCCCGGATTCCCGCTGCAAGCCGCGTCTACGGCAAGACAGTTCAAGTCGAAGTTCTCAGGGATTTTTTTCTCTTCCGGTTCACTCGCTTGTGAACGGCTTGCTTTTAGGTAATGATGTGCCGGAGTGGCAAAAGCATGCTCTGCTTCTTCACGGGTAGAGAAAGACTTATATATTGCTCCTTTGTAGTTTTTAATCTGCAACTGGCAGTCCGTCCACGAAGAATATATTCCCGGTTCCACACCTTTCCATACTACATAAAATTTTTGCTGCTTTGCCATAGATTTTTAGTGAGAATATGTTATAAACCAAATCACCACAGGTTACGCAGAGTTTCACGTATTAACGTGCAGCGGTCTGTATAACCCGTGGTGAATGAAAAACTATATGATTGATTGTTCCGTTTTCTGATTACATACGTTCAGGAACTTCAATACCCAGCAGTCCCATAGCCAGTTTAACGACTTTTCCGACATTCTGGCTCAATGCAAGGCGGAATATCTTCAACGCCTCATTTTCTTCGCGCAGGATGCTGAAATCGTGGTAGAACTGGTTGTATTCTTTCACCAACTCGTAAGCATAATTGGCGAGAATAGACGGATTGTAATCACTGCCAGCCTGACGCACTACATTTGTGAAGTCGGCAAGCATCAGAATCAGTCCTTCTTCTTTAGTACTCAGTTCCACACCGGTAGGAATAACGGCCGGAATGGTGATACCTGCTTCGGCTGCTTTACGCAAGATTGACTGGATACGTGCGTATGTGTATTGAATAAACGGACCTGTATTTCCGTTGAAATCGATAGATTCTTTCGGATTGAATGTCATGTTCTTGCGTGCATCCACTTTCAGAATGAAGTACTTCAATGCACCCAGACCAACAATACGTGCGATATCGTTTGCTTCTTCCTGAGTCAGGCCATCCAGCTTGCCCAGTTCACTGCTGGTTTCCTTAGCTGTTTCTATCATAGCCTCCATCAAGTCGTCAGCATCGACAACCGTACCTTCACGGCTCTTCATCTTACCTTCCGGCAGTTCTACCATACCGTAAGAGAAGTGAACCAGATCCTTGCCCCATTCGAATCCCAGCTTGTCGAGCAGAATAGAAAGTACCTGGAAGTGATAATTCTGTTCGTTTCCTACTACATAAATCATCTTGTTGATCGGGAAATCCTGGAAGCGGAGCTTGGCAGTACCGATATCCTGAGTCATGTAGACAGAAGTACCGTCGCCACGCAGCAACAGCTTATGATCCAAACCTTCCGGAGTCAGATCCGCCCATACAGAACCATCTTCCTTGCGGTAGAAAAGTCCCTTTTCCAGTCCTTCCAGTACCTTTTTCTTACCTTCCAGATAAGTTTCCGATTCGTAGTATATCTTATCGAAGCTGACACCCATCATCTTGTAGGTTTCATCGAATCCTGCATAAACCCAGTCGTTCATCTTCTTCCACAACGCACGGACCTCCGGATCGTTTGCTTCCCATTTACGGAGCATCTCACGTGCTTCCTGCATCAGCGGTGACTGAGCTTCAGCTTCCTCCTTGCTCAGACCTTTTTCCATCAGTTCAGCTACTTCAGCCTTATAATGCTTGTCGAAAGCTACATAATAATCACCTATCAGGTGGTCACCTTTCTTGCCAGATGATTCGGGAGTTTCGCCGTTACCATATTTCAGCCACGCCAGCATGGATTTGCAGATATGAATACCACGGTCGTTTACAATGTTTGTCTTTACAACCTTGTTTCCGTTGGCAGCCATAATGTTGGCAAGCGCATTACCCAGCAAGTTATTGCGGACATGTCCCAAGTGAAGCGGTTTATTTGTGTTAGGAGAAGAATATTCTATCATTACCAGCGGCGCATCTTCCGCAGCCTTTTGTATACCCCATTGTGCATCAGCGTGGATACGATTCAGCAGTTCCACCCATACATCCGATGCGATAGTCAGGTTCAAGAACCCTTTGATCACATTATAGCTGGCAATAGCCGGTTCGTGCTGTTTCAGGTATTCGCCGATTTCCTGTGCAGTCTGTTCCGGACCTTTTTTCGACATTTTCAGAAAAGGAAAGACAACGAGCGTAAGATGACCTTCAAACTCTTTTTTAGTCTTCTGTAGCTGCACCATTTTTGCAGGAACTTCTGCACCGTACAATTCTTTTACCCCGTTGATGACGGGGGCAGTCAGTTTATCTTCTATTTTCATGTGTATAGCTTAGTGCGTTTGTTATTAGATACTTTCTCGGGCAAAGGTACTAATTTTTCCGGGAAAAACAATTGGCTGTGTCTTTGTTGCAATGCAAATAGATCATCTCTTTGGTTTGTTATGGATTCTTCACAACTGAAAAGGACAGTTACATTTGGAAAAATGTTTTTTTTTTGATTCTTTTGTGTCAGATCAACCGATAAGTTTATGTCAAACAGAATATTTAGAGACCGATACATCAATCCGTATACCGATTTCGGTTTTAAGATGCTTTTCGGTACGGAGATGAACAAGGAACTTTTGATAAGTTTTATCAACAGCCTGCTGAGCGGCAAGGAAGTGATCCGCGACCTGACTTACCTGAATACGGAACATCTGGGCACTTCGGAGGCAGACCGGCGTGCCGTCTTCGATGTTTACTGTGAGAACGAACGCGGCGAGAAGATTCTGATAGAGATGCAGCGTGGCGAGCAGCAGTTCTTCAAGGACCGTAGCCTTTATTACGCCACATTTCCCATCCGCGAGCAGGGTGAGAAAGGGGAGTGGGACTATCGCTTGAAAGCGGTTTATGTAATCGGTATTCTGAATTTCAAGTTCGACTCGGAAGACGACAATTACTTCCACCATGAGGTCCAGCTGATGGATGTATGCACCAAGCAGGTGTTTTACGACAAGCTCACGTTCATCTATCTGGAAATGCCCAAGTTCAACAAGTCGGAGGACGAGCTTGTGACGATGTTCGACAAGTGGCTTTTCGTCCTTCGAAATCTTTCCCGTCTGATGGCACGTCCTGCTGCCCTTCAGGACCGAATTTTTACCCGTCTGTTCGAGGCTACCGAGATCGCCAAATTCACAAAGGAGCAGTATGAGGCCTACGAAGAAAGCCTCAAGGTGTATCGTGACTGGCAGAATACAATAGTGACAGCCGAACAGAAAGGTATGGCTAAAGGTATGGCGGAAGGTATAGCTAAAGGTCGTATGGAACAGAATATAGCCAATGCCCGGAGCATGAAGCTGGCAGGATTGGATTATGAAATCATTTCTCAGGTGACTGGATTGTCCAAAGATGAGATAGACAAACTTTAGCCTGTGCGATAAAACAAATAAAAGGAGTGTCATCATCTCCCAGGGGGAAGGGAGAGCGACACTCCTTTTTCGTGTTATGAAGAATTAAAGGGTTCCGTTTATTCAGCAATACAGATACTTACACGGTTTTCTTCCATTGTACTAAATGGCTGTACCGTATCACCTTTATGATCTACAGTAATGCGTTGGCTGTCGATACCTTTTTCTTTCAGCATAGCAGCCACAGCTTCTGCACGTTCCTTAGAAAGGCGTTCGTTAATCTCTGCATTACCTGTTTGCTTGTCAGCATAACCACAGATAGTAACCTTGCAGTCCGCATGGTTCTTCATGAATTCTGCCAGTTTTTCGATCTTCTGTTCTTCTGCTGTACGTATCTTAGACGAGTTGATAGCAAAGAAAACATTTTCTGTCATGCTGACCTTTTCCTGTTTTACTGGAGCAGGCTCTTGTACCGGTTTTGGTTCTTCCTTTACAACAGGTGCCGGTTGTGGAGCCGGGTCATAGTATACAGGCTCTGTTTTGCGCGAAGTCTTTCCGAACTTGATTGTAAATCCGGCCAGAGCGTTAAACTGCCAGTCTGCATTGCCAGCCTTCTTCGAGTTAAACTTATCCGACAGTACATTTGCATTCACCTCAATATTGAAGAAGAGATGAGAAGTCAGTCGCAGGTTAGTACCTAATCCGAATCTACCTACCGGACTGATTTTATTATCCTTCCATAAATAACGCAGTTCATAGCCTTTGTTGGCTAAATCAACAGCTTCATCGTTGTTGAACGCTCCATTCAGACCGATACCTGCGAACAAGTATGCATTGAAGAAACGATCAGGATTATAGCGGCAGAACAGATTGCTCAAATCCAATGTAGCATCTACATTTCCTTGCAAGTAATTGTACTTGTAAATCTGATTATAGGCAGTCCATCCTCCTTTAGCCTGCCAACCACTTATTCCAGCACGCAATCCCCAAAGCGGTGTAAACTGATAACCACCGTAGATGGCAGCTGCTGGAGAAATCAAATCTCCGAATTTGGCTTCACCACGTGTGTATGCGGCACCGGCTTGTACTTGCATAAACCAGTGAGGAACAAACTCAGTCTTTTCTTCATGAGAAGATGTTTGTTCTGACTGAGACCACATTGATGTTGAGCAACAAACTCCAAGTAAAGCTGTAATTAAAAGTTTGTTCATATGCATATAAATTTAGGACGTTAATATCAGTTTTTATTGGAAAAGTCTATTTTGATAGAGCCCTTTATAAAGAAGAGGATACCTTTTTTAAAAGATACCCTCTCCTTCCTTTAATTAATTATACCTTTTATTTAAAAGTCTCTAATTAATTGTTTGTAGGAACACCACCTGCTTTTTTGACTGTGACAGCAATTTTTGCAGGAACTGTTTGCCATTTATAACTTACAGTCGGAGTGATATAGATTACATAGTCGTTGTTTACAGGAGTACCACTTTGATTCCAATAAACTAATTCATTTGTTGTTTTGTCGTAAGTAATCTTTACATTACTTGGTAATGTACCATTTTCGTATCCTGATGTTGGTACCAAGTTTCCATTGACATTCTTCAAGTTTGTAGTTGCTTTGATTGTTCCATCAGCATTTAATGGCCATTCCAAATCTTCAACTTCGTAATACTTATAAAGTGCATTGGCTGTAGTACCAGCTCCAATAGCTTCAGAAACCTTATTACCATTCCAATCTGTATATTCATTGATACCAGCTACTCCAATTCTAGAACCGTTAATTACTGCATCTGTAAATACATCATCTACCGTAGCTTTTACGGTTAACGGGGTAATGATATAAGCGTCATATTCTTTAACTGTCTTTACATTCTTGTTATCATTGCATAAGTCTGCAACTAATTTAACAGGAACATTCTTACCAATTAGAGCTTTTGCAGCTTCTGTAGGTTCTGTACCCTTGTATGGATCAGCTGTTGGATCTGTTTCTTTCAGAACAATATTGTATGCTTTTCCATTTACATCTTCTGTAGTATTATCTACATTATAAATTGTAGCAGCAAGAATATCATTTAAATACAATTTATTATCTATCACAGTTGCCGTAGCTTTTTGACCGTTAATATAGTAAACATATTTACCTGTATTCAATTTACTTGCATCGAATTGGAAGGTTACACCTGCTGCTTCATATGTATAGGCCTCTTTCGTGTTGCCTTTTACCGTGTTAATGAAATATAATGCATCTGCTGCATCAGTAGGTTTATCATTTCCTTTAATAAAGCCATTCAACAAATCTGCATGAATATTACATGTAGCTTGAGCCTCTTCATTTTTCATGATGATAGGATTGATGTTAAAGATCTGATATTCATTTTGACCCTGCCAATAAATACCATTATGACCCCAAATACCAATTTCAGGCATTACAATTTTGCGACTCAGTGTGAAAATCAAATCAGGATATGCACCTTCAGGATCACTATACTTAAATGTTATAGTATATGTCTTATTCAATGCTGTCCAAATAGCACCGATTTCTGTATGACTCAATGTCCAATTTAAGTTGTATGAATCAACTCCAGCTTCACTATTTACAATTTGTGTAATAGTTCCATCACCTTTCACTTTTTCAAGTTTTGTATATACGGCGTGGAATTCTTTCTTAGTCATACCACCTTCTTGAGCTCTGTTGTAAATCTCTTCATTCATCTGTTGAGTTCCAACAATTCCTTCATAATTGTCACACACATATAGAGCATCAGCTAACGGCGTTAAATCAATAGTTTTAACTTCAGTTTCTTTTACCCATTTAATTTTCATGTAACGCAGGCTTACCAAGTTATTACGTACTGTATCACGTAATTCAATTGCAACTACAGGTTCACGACCTACAGCTGTAGCAGAAACTCCATTAATGGTATATACTTTAGAAGTCATAATACCTTTAGCTGCATCTGCGATTGTTGCAAATTTTTGTTGGTCAGTTTCATTACTATTACCTTCAGGACCACCTTTAGTGATATATTCACCTGTAGCTAATCTATAACGTAAAGCTAATCCATAAGATTTATAGTTTTCCATTGTTTGATGGATATCACCGACCTTATCTGTAGCTGCATCAAATTCGCATACATTTACCAATTTGGTTAAATCCAAAGGTTGGTCATATGGAGCTTTCCAAGAAATACATTCACCAGCTTTTGATTGATAAACAAATGTAGAATCCTTGTAATGTTGATCAGTTCCTTCTGCGATTTGCCAAGACTCTTCTGCATTATCAACAGTTACCCCACTTGCTGATTTTACAGATTTTTCTATAAATGGAGAAACTGTCTTTTCTGCAACGCGAACGTATTCAGAATAAACATAAGCTTCGTTTTCTCCTTCCATTAAGTTTGCTTTTGCAATAGGTGTCTTTAAAGCTACTTGATAGAAATGTTCAACTTTTCCGTTTTCTGTACTTGCAAGATTTAAATTTTCTGTCGTAGTTTTTTCAACTCTCAGTTTCAGTATACCATCTTCTATGTTCAATGTTTGATCTTTTACAACACCTACAGGATCATCAATTGGTTGTCCGGCACGTGTCTGATTAGTGGCCTGCATTGATACATATGAAGGCATTTCAATATCACTCGTGTTAACTCCCGTCGGGTTCAAGCGATATTGAGCAATAGTTTCTTTATTTGAAACTAACAGCTCTTTGCCAGCGTCTACAGTTGTAGAACCTGTACCTGCTGGATTATCACTGCCACTAGCATGTAATTTATTAAATGTTTGCGGAGTATACTTTAATGTTTTAAATGTAATAGCAGGAATACCATCAATATAATCTGTTGGAACGAAAACAGTACTTGTTAAGCGATTAGCTATTACCCCTTGGAGTGTGTTAAGTGCTGTACCAATTGATTCTAGTTCCGTATTGATCTCCTTACATGCATCCTTAACCATTGCTTCAATATCTGCACTGGTAGGGATACTTGTTTTAACATTATTCAGCTCTGTAACAAGTCCATCTATTTTACTTTGTAGAGTTGTAATGTCGGTTGTTGTTGTTTCTTTGAATTTCTCTAAGGCTGCGATCTGAACATCTACTGCAGTTTGCCATTTGACAATGTCATTTACGGTACCATTAATAATTGTACTAAGATCTTTTTGAATACCTTCAATTGTACTTTTTACTTTGTCTAGGTCTTCCTGGCTAGCTGTACCAGACATCAGTTCTTTACATGCATCAATAGCGGCTTCAATCGCATCTGCTTTAGCTTCGGCAGCTGCGGCTTTAGCTTCTTCAGCGGCGGCTTTAGCGCTGTCTGCTGCGGCTTTAGCTTCTTCAGCGGCAGTTTTAGCAGCACTTGCTTCACCTTTTGTGGCATCAAGCGCCTCGTTAAGTTTCGTAATTTGACTACTCAGATCATTTGTCTGACTTTGCAAAGCTGCAATGTCATCATCGTAATCAGAGCAAGATACCATTCCCCCTGCAAGAAGCACGCTTCCTACTAAAAGGGCTCCATAGAATTTTTTCTTCATACTTTTAAAAATTAATGAATGATAATTGATAATGTTCTTTATTATTCTTTTCGCTTTTTTATTTGTTTTGCAAAGCTAACCCTAAAAGCAGCGCTACTGCTTGTCTATTTGTATATAATTGTGTATTTTTTGACAAAAGTGTAAAAATTTATATCTTTTCCTTTGGAGGGCGATGCTCTTTCTTCCAGATAGAAGGGGGGATACCTTCTTTTTGTTTAAATTGCTTACTGAAGTGTGCCTGATCGGCAAATCCTACAGCTTCTGCCAGGTCACTTAGGTTAATTTCGGGGGATTGCATGATTTTCTGTTTCGCCTCTTCTATGCGTAAGTCGTTTATCCATCCGTTAAAGTTGGTCTGATAGGTCTCGTTTATGTAATTTGACAAATATGTACGGTTTATACCTATTTCACGACTTAGGTCTTGAATGGTAATTCCCAATTTCATATATCCTTTGTTTTGTTCCCATGCCTTGAGTTTTTCTCTGATGATATCGTTGTTCTGTCCATGTCGTTTTTCTTCAGGATGAGGCTGTTCAACCTTGTTTGCAGGGGAGATCCCGGATTCTTTGGTAACTTGCTCATTTAGAGATATTATGCTATAATTATGATACTGTATGCCTAATGAAATAAAGAATATGGTGTAGCATAAGGTGAATATCTGCAGGTAAATAGGGTTTGGAAAAATTTCTGCTATGATTCCCATTATACATATTATGAAACCCGACGCCCATGTACGGAGAGGATATTTCTTTAAGTTGCCTGTTTCCCAGATTTTCCCTCTTAGCCAAATTTTTGTGATGTGTATATAGATAATTGTATAAAAGACAAATTGTATTACGTAACAAGATACTAATATATAGTAAAACCACTCGCCGGGCCCTCCATGGGCTACAAATATGTAGATAGCATTGGCTGAAAAGAGTAATGATGTGTAAAAGACTTGATGCTTGAGGAAGTTTTTTAGTTTTTCTTTTTCGTAAATTGGATATATAAATACCCAAAATATTAGCAATGTTTCTACTGGCAGAATTAGGTGGATGAAATTACTTTTGCCATATATCTGTGTTGGACCTCCTGTTATTGCAAAGGTCAAAGCGGCTATTCCTAATATAAGAGAGGCTAATTTTACTAAATTATATCCTTTTTGATAGTTTTTCTTATTGCTGCCCTTGGGGATAGCAGAGTAATGTAGGAATATTGCCGTCAATATGCAGCATATCCCCGAAGTAATCTCTAATATAAATACGTTGTCCTCCATAATATACTTTACAGACAAATAAAATCTGTTAACATTAATTATGGGGTAAATTTAAGAAATATGTATGAATGACAAAAATTTTTATTTGTCAAATATGTTTGATTTGTCAAAAATGTAAGTTAAATTGATAAATAGACAAATTTTTACATGTTTGTTTTATTGGTATATTAGTGTAGACAGGTAATTTTCGGAAAACATTTCGTTTGCTATTTCCAAAAGTTCCGTAGCTGTCAGTGATTCGATGCGCTGAAACACTTCTTCTTTTTCTTCGTAACGTTTGTAATGGAGAAAGCATTTGGCCATGTCGAGCGCATTGTTCTCGAAGTTGTCGCTTGCTACACCGATTTGTCCGATGATTTGTTTTTTGGCAGCATGAAGCTGTGAAGAAGTCAGGGCATGGTCGCGTAGCTTTCTCAGTTCTTTATGTACCAGCTCGGCGCAGTAGTCGGCATCTTCCTGATCGCAGCCGAAATAAATACAAAAAGTACCGGTATCGGTATAAGCCGTCAAGTTCGATTCTACGGTATATACTAGACCGCGTTTTTCGCGAAGCGATACATTCAGTCGGCTGTTCATGCCGGGGCCTCCCAGTATATTATTAAGAAGGTAGAGACCTGTTCGGCGTTCATCGTATGCATTGTATCCGCGTCCGCCGATCATGACGTGTGCCTGATGGGTATCTTTGTGCAGTGTAAGCTGTTGGGGCTGATAGGGCAGAGGGGCTTGCCGTTGGTAACCTTCTACTGCAGAAAACGGAATTTCTGCCATGGCTTTTTCTACTGTGCGGACAATACGTTTGAAATCGATGTCGCTTTGTACGAAGAAAACCATGTTGGCAGGTCGGTAGTATCTGCCAGTAAAGCGGAGGGCATCCTGACTTCCGAAACGGCGAAGCTGTTCCGGTTTCCCTAAAATGTTGCGGCCTAATGGATGTTCGGGGAAGATAAGTTCCTCAAAATCGTCGAATATCAGTTCTGCCGGACTGTCTTCGTAACTTTGTATCTCGTCGATGATGACTTCTACTTCCTTGGCTATTTCGTGCTCGGGGAAAGTGCTGTGGAAAACAATGTCGGTCAATAGCTCTACGGCGCGGGCAAAATGCTCTTTCAGAAAAGCGCTGTATATCACGGTTTCCTCCTTATTAGTGTAGGCATTCAGGTCGCCACCTACATTTTCCATGCGGTTCAAGATGTGCCATGCCCGTCGCTTGCGGGTACCTTTAAATATAAGGTGTTCTACAAAATGTGCCATACCCTGCTCATCGGGGAGTTCGTCGCGCGTACCGGCATCGACGGCAAAACCACAATAAGTCACGTTGGTCATGCTTGGGGTATGAATGATACGCAGTCCGTTGGGTAGGATAAAAGTATTGTATGGCATAAGTTTTCTTCTTTGAATTGATTTTGGGTGCAAAAATACAATAATACTTATTGTAGTAACTGAAAAAAATACGGATATTTGCAAGAATATTGATTCTCCCACTGCCGGTTGCACAGTCATCGAGTAAGATTGTGCCAATCTGGCTGTGTGGCTTAAAGTAATACATTATGAATAAAATTGCGATATTCTGTTCTGCGTCCGATCACATTGATGCGGTTTACGCTGAAAAGGCTGCCGAACTGGGTACCTGGCTGGGACAGACAGGCAAATGGCTGATATACGGAGGTTCGAATACCGGACTGATGGAAGCTGTTGCCCGCGCTGCAAAAGAGCATGGTGCCATGATTATGGGCGTAGTTCCTACTAAACTTGAGGAGAGGGGGATGGTAAGCGATCTGCTTGATGTAACGTTTCGGGCTGTCAATCTGAGCGACCGGAAAGATATTATGTTGCAGGAAGCCGATGTGGCTGTTGCATTGCCCGGAGGCGTGGGAACATTGGATGAAATTTTTCATGTTATGGCTTCGGCCACTATAGGGTATCATGAAAAGAAAGTGATATTCTATAATGTGAACGGTTTCTGGAACGGAATTATCGATTTTCTCGGAGGACTGGAAACGCAGCATTTCGCACATCGTCCTCTGAAGAATTACTTTGCTGTAGCAAATACTTTCGACGAACTGAAGCAATTATTGAATTCTTAATTTACTAAATACATCTTAATATGATTTCATCTATTCACGAACTGTTGCAGCGCGAAGCGCAAGCTGTATTGAACATTCCCGTAACAGATGCATACGAGAAAGCGGTTGCACTGATTGTAGAGCAAGTACATCGCAAAAAGGGTAAACTGGTAACCAGCGGAATGGGCAAAGCAGGACAGATTGCTATGAATATTGCCACGACTTTTTGTTCTACGGGCATCCCTGCCGTATTTCTTCATCCGAGTGAGGCGCAGCATGGCGACCTGGGTATTTTGCAGGAAAACGATTTGCTGCTTCTGATTTCCAATTCTGGAAAGACACGTGAGATAGTGGAGTTGACCGATCTGGCTCATCGCCTGAATCCGTCGTTGAAAAAGATTGTCATTACCGGAAATCCTGTCAGTCCGCTTGCTGAGGCTGCCGATATTTGTCTGGCTACCGGACACCCGGACGAGGTGTGTCCGCTGGGCATGACTCCTACTACTTCTACTACCGTAATGACGGTTATCGGCGATATACTGGTGGTGGAAACTATGAAGCAGACCGGATTTACCATAGAAGAATATAGCAAACGTCATCATGGGGGCTATCTGGGTGAACGTTCCCGTGCGCTGAGTAAATAATGTAAAGGGTGGCTTATGAGAAAGGTTATCGGTATTGGAGAAACGATTCTTGACATCCTGTTTCGTGACGGACAGCCGCAGGCTGCGGTTCCGGGGGGATCGGTCTATAATGCCATGATTTCGCTGGGAAGGATGGGGCAGAATGTCACCTTCATCAGTGAAACGGGAAACGACCGTGTGGGAGAAATGATTCTGGCAAATATGCGTGATAATGGAGTAGATACGGCGAACGTAAATGTGTTTCCGGAAGGGAAATCGCCTGTGTCACTGGCTTTTCTTAATGAGCGCAACGATGCTGAATATATTTTCTATAAGGATTATCCGCGGCAGAGGCTGGATGTGAATATGCCCGACGTTTCGCGGGATGATATTATCATGATAGGATCGTATTTTGCCGTTACGCCTGTATTGCGCGACAAGGTAAAGGAGTTGCTCGACAAGGCGCGTGACGCGGGAGCCATTGTTTATTATGATGTGAATTTCCGCAGTACCCATGTCAATGAGGCGATAAAGCTGATGCCTACCATTATAGAAAATTTTGAGTATACAGATATTCTGAGAGGTTCGACGGAGGATTTTCAGAATATGTTCCGCCAGCCGGATGCAGACAAGGTTTATCAGAATCATGTAGCTTTCTATTGTCCGAACTTTATCTGTACGGATGCTGATGGTGATGTGCGTCTGCGTACAAAAAATGTATGCAAGGATTATCCGGTTACTCCTCTGAAAGCTGTCAGTACGATAGGGGCCGGTGATAATTTTAATGCAGGAGTTGTATACGGATTGCTGAAGTACCGTGTCCGTCGGGATGATCTGGCGGAGTTGGGTGAAGAGGACTGGGATGCCATTATCCGTTGTGGAATGGATTTCAGTGCGGATGTGTGCAAGAGTGTGAACAATTCTGTATCGAAAGAATTTGCCGATTCGTATCGTTGATGCTGGAATATGAATTATTTTTTGTACAAAAGAAAAAAACTTTTGTACAAAAAATAAGAAAACGTCGGGAGGTTTTTGTCGAAATCTCCTGACGTTTCTTTTGTATCGTTACGGGCTTTGTATTCTGTGCTCTTTATCCGTAATGAAATGTTGTACCTTGCCGGCGGTGGACGCGGTATGGTAGTTGCCGGTAGAGAAGCAGATAAAGGGTACAGAAGTTAGAACTTTTCTTCGTTTTCGGCTGCAAGCTTCTTGATAGCCTGCTGAAAGGCAATGAATCCTCCTCCTAAAACTCTTCCGCCATCGTAGAATACAGCCGATTGTCCCGGGGTTATGGCCGAGGCTTCTGCTTCGAATTTTACCAGCAGGTGTGAGTCGTCGAGCTGTACGATGCGGCAGGGAATGGGACGGCTGCGGTATCGGATGCGTACGGAAAGGTTCGTGCATTCCAGCAATTCTTTCATGTCTATTACGTTAATATCTTCAACCAGCATGTATCCGGCTTTCAGTTGTTCTGCGTCGCCCAGCATGACGGTATTTTTTGCCGGATTTATTTTAAGGACGTATGCCGGACGTCCCAGAGCAATTTCCAGTCCTTTGCGTTGTCCGATAGTGTAGTAGGCAAATCCTTTATGTTGTCCGAGTTTTAATCCTTTACTGTCGACAAACCATCCCGGTCCTATTCGTTGGTCGATGTCCGGACAATGTTCTCTCAGAAATTCCCGGTAGTCTTTGTCGATAAAGCAGATTTCCATGCTTTCGCCTCCGCGCGCTTTGGCTTCGAAGCCTTTGCCGGCAAGATAATCTCGTACCTCAGCCTTGGTCATGCCTCCCAACGGGAATACCATCCGCTTTAATATTTCCTGCGGCAGTTTCCAGAGAAAGTAGGACTGGTCTTTTGTTGCATCGTCGCCGGTAACAATATAACGGTGTCCGTTCCGGTCTTCCAGACGGCAGTAATGGCCGGTTGCAATCTGCGCACATCCGGTTCGGTCGGCCCATTCGCACAGGATACGTTCCTTGAACAGCGGATTGCACATGACACAGGGATTCGGTGTACGTCCCTTCATGTATTCGTCGATAAAGTACCGGACGATTACGTTGCGGAACTCTTCACGGACATCGGCTACATGATGCTCTATGCCCAGTCGCTTGGCCAGTGCCTGTGCTTCCAGTATTTCATCGGGTTGTTCCTGATGGGGAGTAGAAAAGTGAGAGGGGATATCCCATGTTCTCATGGTTACACCTACAACTTCGTAACCTTGTTCTTGTAGCATGATGCAGGTGGCAGAGCTGTCTATTCCTCCACTCATGCCTACCAGTATTCGCTTTTCTTTATTCATGATAAAATTTACTGCTGTTTTGTATTCGACAAAAATAAAAATAAAAACAGAAATCTTTTGCCGATGTTTGTTGGAATCTGTCCTTATAAATATTGTATAACAATTCGTTTAACTTATTTTATATATTGTAAAAACCTTGCATAAGATTAAGCTCTTTTAGACTTTTAAGTGAATTATGATTTTTCTATTAAAAAGTGAAAATGATATTAACTCTTATTTGAGTTAAATAAAACTATATGTTTTGTGGTTTCTATTTTGTTGTTAATATCTGTTTTTGTTGTCAAAATGTTATGATAGGTGGTGCATTTTGTGTGATATTAATCCATTATATTTGCTCTATATACAATATTTGTTCCTGCAATATTATTTCGAACTTTTTTCATAATTTATTTTATTTTTCCAATCTCTTGTCTATTTTTGCATTTCAGTTAACAACAATTAGTTGATAGGGAGAATGCTTATTTGGCAAAATCTAAACTTTTAAGAGAGAGTGTTTTTGATTTATATTAATTAATTAAAATTCTTTTTTATGAAGAAATTTAAATTTTCAGTCTTATTGGCCTCAATGTTTTTCTTGGTTGTATTGGGAGGATGTAGTGGCAATGACGAAGAAGTAACTCCTCCGGGTGAGGGACCGGAATCTGAAGTAACTATTGAGATTAAAAGTGCAGATGGAGATGAGAGTAGTGCTATCTATGCAACTTCTGCCAATATTTCCCTGAATTTGGCGGGAGTTGATTCTTATACTTATCTGGTAAAAGAAGGTAGTGTTGACGAAGCTGACTTCCCCGATGCTGAAGTAATGTTCGCTGATGCCGAAAGAGAAGGAGGTAATGGCGTCTTTACTGCAACAGATGGTGAAAACATATTGCATCTGTATGGCTTGAACGGAGATACAGAATATACAGCTATTCTGGCTTTCAAGGTGGGCTCGGAATATCAAGTGAAAGGATTTGAATTCAAGACTCCTGCTTATTCCAGACGTATTACTGTAATTTCTGCAACTCGTGATGAAATTAAAGCTGAATTCAACTTGCAAATGCAACAGAATTCTGATTAAT
>ULYM01033018.1_pt1 | contig 20553 bp, 22 predicted proteins | sample 1962141 | NCBI WGS metagenome assembly ULYM01 (sample SAMEA4835862, study PRJEB28245) | human gut metagenome | biome: gut microbiome; material: fecal sample | place: Denmark | collected 2008
AGGCACATGATGTAAACCCAAGGGATTATCTGAATGATGTCATCGCCCGAATGCCCTATCACAAAAAGGCTACTCATGAGGAACTGCTGGAACTGCTTCCACATAAATGGAAGCTGCAACATCCGGAAAGTGCATTGACAAAACAAAAGAATGAATCTGGTAACTAATACAAGCTGTAACATACAGGTTCAACAAAACAATAGCGACTGCTACTATTAGGTTCATAGTGACAGTCGCTATTGTTGTATATAAAAGTTTAAGACCTGTAGTTTGCCGAATGCTTACTCCAAAAACATATCTTTCAGATTAAACACAACACAGTCCATGCGGCAAAAATAAACCAAAGAACATGAATTCCTGGTTATCCAGTGTTATCCAGCATTCAATAAAAACACCCGAGAACCAACATCAAAACTCAAAGGAATTGAAATTGATTCTCGGGTGTTTTGAAAATGATTCTCGTTGGAATCACTTCCGGCTTATGCTGTATTTTAGCATTTGATGCTTAATTCATGCAATACATTGCGTATCTTTTCGTACGTAACAATACGAGTCGAAACCAAAGGTAAACGAAGACGGTTTTCTACAAGCCCCATCATACTTAACATACTCTTTACTCCTGCCGGATTACCATCTACGAAAAGCAGACTGAATAATTCTGTAAACCGGTGATGAATTGTACGGGCACTGTCGTAATCGCCAGCCAGAGCCAGACGAACCATCCGGCTGAATTCACGCGGGAAAGCATTACCGATCACAGAAATAACACCGATAGCACCCAATGTAATCAACGGGAAAGTAATACCATCATCACCTGAAATTACATTGAAATCTTTTGGTTTATTCTTGATAATATCATCCATCTGCGTGATATTTCCGGAAGCTTCCTTCACAGCAATGATATTCTTAAACTCACGAGCCAGGCGCAATGTTGTCTCAGCCGTCATATTCACGCCCGTTCTTCCCGGTACATTATATAATATAACCGGTAATTCGGTAGCTTGGGCTATTGCTTTGTAATGCTGATAGATTCCTTCCTGCGAAGGCTTATTATAATAAGGTACAACCGAAAGAATTGCATCAATTCCCTCCAAGTTGTCGTTCTTCAATTTATCAACGACTGATTTTGTGCAGTTACCACCTACACCTAATACAATAGGAATACGATGGCGAACCTTCGTAACAACCAGTTCTATAATCTTTTTCTTTTCTTCTTCAGTCAAAGTTGGAGTTTCCGCAGTTGTTCCCAGAACGACTAAATAGTCCGCTCCATTTTGCAATAAATAATCGACTAACCGACCTAAAGCCTCATAGTCAACGCTCTCGTCTTCCTTGAATGGGGTTATCAAAGCAACACCCATCCCTTTTAAATTTATATCCGCCATAAGTTTTAATTGACAAATCTCTTTATTTCTTGCAAAAATAAGAAAATTCTATTATTTCGTACGAAATGACTGCAAATAAAATACGATTTGTTGCCATATATACGAAATCTTTTCGCGCGAGTTCAATGCCAAAGAAAAATCATAGAACTCACCCAAGGGTTTCTTGACGCCAACTTTCATGCCGGCCGGATGTTGTACAACCATATATAATAGAGGATAACAAACGTCGGTTGTCAAATCAATCAGCAAATCTGCCTTGAGGGATTTTACCTTTTCAACCAACGCTTCCGGAGGAAAGCCTCTTGTATTTAATTCTTTCCGGGTACAGACCAGTTTTTCCGGAGTCATATCGGCTTCCGGTATAGGTGTTTCGGAAAAAATCAAATGCAACCATTTTTGCTTTCCTTTTATTCCTGCCAGGCAAGCTTCTACTTTCTCTTTGTCTGCATAGTCATACACCAGAAGAATCCGTTCTGCTTCTTCCAGAGAAAGAGCTTTCGGCTGGCGTACTGCCGGCTGTACCTGCATTGACAAGATTTTCTTCCGTATAAAGTAATGTGATAATATCATTCTTCAATCATTTTCAGGAATTCATCTTCACGAATAATACGAACACCCAGTTTGGCTGCTTTCTCCAATTTGGCCGGTCCCATATTCTCGCCTGCCAGAATATAACTGGTCTTGCCCGAAACAGATCCCGTATTCTTTCCTCCATGTTGTTCGATCATGGCTTTATACTCGTCACGCGAATGTTGCGTAAAAGTACCACTGATTACAAAAGTCAAGCCCTTCAGACGTTCCGAACGGTTAGCCAAGACTTCCTCTGACACTTCCATCTGCAAACCCTGTACTCGCAAACGCTCCACAATCTGCCGGTTTTCTGCGTCTGAGAAATAAGCAACTACACTCTGCGCTATCCTATCACCAATCTCATCCACATCGACTAATTGTTCAAAAGAAGCTTCCATCAAACGATCTATCGAATGAAACGACGAAGCCAGACGTTTAGCCACAGTCTCGCCTACATAACGGATTCCCAACGCATAAAGGACTCGTTCGAAAGGTACTGCCTTCGATTCCCGCAGACTGTTCATCAGATTGCGGGCACTTTTCTCAGCCCAACGCTCAAGAGTCAGCAAATCTGTTATCCGCAAATCGTACAAATCAGCAATATTCTTTACCAGCCCGACATTGAATAAATCTTCGACTGTCTCTGGACCGATATTGATATTCATCGCCTTTCGGGTGACGAAATGTTCAATTCGCCCTTTGATCTGAGGAGGACAACCACTATCGTTCGGACAATAATGGGCCGCTTCGCCTTCCGGACGTACCAAAGGTGTTTTACATTCCGGGCAACGGGTAATGAAACGGACCTTCTCTCCTATCATCATCGTTCGGGCTTCGGTATTTACGCCTACGATCTTCGGAATAATCTCTCCGCCTTTTTCCACATAAACCTGATCGCCAATATGCAGATCCAAGCCTTCAATGATATCCGCATTATGCAAAGAAGCGCGCTTTACCACAGTTCCGGCCAATAAGACCGGTTCCAGATTGGCTACCGGAGTAACCGCGCCCGTCCGTCCGACTTGAAAGGAAACCGAATTCAAACGCGTTTCCGCCCGTTCGGCTTGGAACTTATAAGCAATCGCCCAACGCGGACTCTTGGCTGTAAATCCTAAGTTTTTCTGCTGACGGAGCGAATTAACTTTCAAGACAATTCCGTCGGTAGCAACCGGCAAGTTCTTCCGCTCTGTATCCCAATAATGGATGTAATCAAATATATCCTGCAAATTATGGCATACCTTGATCACATCCGGTATTTTCACCCCCCAGCGACGGGCAGCCTCCAAATTACCATAATGCGTATCGGCCGGTAAATGTTCGCCCAATACATAATATAAATAGGCATCCAGCTTACGGGCAGCCACAATAGTCGGATTCTGTTGTTTCAATGTTCCAGACGCTGCATTACGAGGATTGGCAAACAAAGGTTCTTCCTGCTCTTCACGTTCTTTGTTCAAGCGGTCAAATTCAGCCCAAGGCAATAATATCTCACCTCGGATCTCAACCTCTTCCGGATAATCATTTCCCCTCAGACGCAAAGGAACGGAACGTATCGTTTTCACATTCGCCGTTACATCATCTCCTTTACTGCCATCACCACGTGTTACCGCCCGCACCAAACGACCTTTTTCATACCATAACGAGATAGACGTCCCATCATACTTCAGTTCGGCCACAATCTCAAATGGCTCATTCAACGAACGCTCTGTGCGTTCATAGAAATCACGTACTTCTTCTTCCGAATAGGTATTACCCAACGAAAGCATCGGATAGCGATGTTGTACCTGTTCGAACTCTTTCGACAAATCACTTCCGACGCGTTGTGTCGGAGAATTCGAATCATAATACTCAGGATGAGCAGCTTCCAGATCCTGAAGCTCTTTCATTTTCTCATCAAACTCCTTGTCGGAAATAGTCGGTGCCGACAAGACATAATAATTATAATTATGTTGCTCCAGCTCACTCCGCAAAGCTTCTATTTGTTCTTTCACTGACATCTTGAAATATCTTTTATCGTTTTATTTTGTACTGCTGAAATCAATAAACCAATTTCACATTATCAATCCAGAATGTATTTCCCGGCGAACCAATATAAGCCCCACCATGGCTGGATACAAACTGAAGGATCATGTGCGTCGGTGTCTCATTCTTGTCAGCCCAACCTACTTCGTGAATAGGAACACTCTCACCTTTACTGTTGGTTGTATAGCGTTCTTCCACTTGAATACGCATATAATCTTTATAGGCCGGATCTTTCGTTATATCTCCATATAATATAGGATAAGTTACATTATTTACCCATCCGTTGCTTGATTGAGCATATCGCTGAACCATCGTTCCAACCCGTTTGCAGAATACATTCCCGTCTTTGTCTTCCCAACGCTTCTGCAAGAACAAGACTACTGCAACCGAATCCTGGCCCGGCACGGTTGTCTTCCGGCTGAATCCCGTACTACGCACCCGCTTATGTTCCGGCATCACTTTCACCTTATAGTCGAATTGTAAGGCTTTCGGACGTTTCGTAAAAGGAATACCGCTCAACAACATGCTTTGCGGATTCTTCGTTCCCTTTATCGGTTCGTGAATACAGCCCAGGAATACAGAACCGGCAGCTACCACTTCAATATCCACTATACCGAAAACCTTCACCTTTTCCATACGAGTCTCCATGCGGGCACACCAGCCAGTTCCACGACGTTCCGGAAATACCGATACATTCGTCTTGACAATACCGGCTACTTTCGCCATCACATTCGAGTTAGCCCAAGGAGAACCGCCTTTATTCGCATACGGAATATTTCCTTTTATGGTATCATGGGGTGCAATTTCATAAAGCAACTTCGTTTCACCTCCGATAATTGCCGACTCAGAAATCTCGCGAACCACCCATTGATCCATATCACCATATAAGAAAGGTACAACCTTTTCATCCGAGGTTTGTTCTGTCTCACCGGCAGCCCAACTTCCCTGACAAAGGAACAAGCCCAACATTATCCAGCAAACATATACATACTTTTTCATTGCATTCAGCCTATTTATTACAAAGAATAATTCCATTTCTCCAAAGCCATGCCCCAGTTTTCCTCAACAGTATGCACGGTTGCTTCTTCATACTTATATTTATTCTTCTTGTATCCTTTCTTTTTCCCCAGATATTGGGCAATCTGGTCTTTTGACTCTTCAAAACCGGGCAGGTTTAACCGCTTGTAAATATCTTCGGTCATGCCGTATGCATCCTGTTCGAAGTCTTCGAATTTCAGCTCAACCAGATTTCCTTCCGGAATCAGCGATTTCTCTTCCTCGAATTTATAGAACAGGCGCTTATAGACTTCTACAAAACTATGTATCAGCTCTTCATCCGAAATAGGTTGCAGTTTAAGCGGTTTGATCGTATTGATGAAAAAACTGCGTGTACTTTCAAAGACCGTATAAGGATTACGTTTCAAGTAAATAAACTTGGCGTTCGGGAACATTTCCAACAAAGTCTTTACTCGTCCGGTATGTGGAGGATTCTTGCTTAAATACTGAGTTCCGCCTGTATTATGCAAAGATATCTTGACAAGCTTCAGAAAAGCCTTCATAAAGATCTGGCGTTCTTCTTCCGTGATTGTATCAAACAAAAGATATTTGTCGCAATATTCCAACATCTTTTGCGGGAAGAACCAGAAGTTATAATACGTATAAGGCATCATATTGGAAAGGGCAAACTCTTCTTCTTGCGGAAGATCCACCTTCAATTCCATATTGTCGGTCGGACGATGATCGGGCATCAGGAAAGACATATTCTTCTTGAAGAAAGGCTGTCCCCACAACATCAGGTTCGGAAATACAGTCTGATAAGTCGTTGTATAACCGAAATGCTTATCACAAGCAAAAACATTATGTACGAAAGTTGTACCACTCCGCCAATGGCCTAAGATGAACAACGGATCCATTTCCAACGGCTGGTTTTCTAATTTTGCGTAACGCCCGTCTTCAAAAGGTTTCAATAAACTCAACAGCCTGCAAACGGCTTTCGTCAATCCAAACTTGGCTTTGTACTCATCGCCTATGACTTGCCCGTCGGTTATCTTCTTAAAGGTATCCCAATCGGCACCTACCAATGTATTAATCGGTAGCTTATCAAACTGAAGTAATCCCATGTTTTATCCTCAAACTAGTGACCTCCTAGCTTTAGCACAATTGTCGAAAAGCTTTTTGACAACTGTGATAAAGCTTTTCGACAGATGTGCTAAAGCTTTTCGACATCTGTCAAAAAATTAAAAGGTCGTATTATTTATATCCATTCACTTAATAATCCGCAACTCAATACCCCGGCTTTCGATCTCCTTGCATACTTTCTCGACAGCCTCGTAATGCTCCGGATTGATTCCCATTTCCGGTAAATTCAGTGTAATGACATTGCTTTCATTTTCAAGAACCAGCTGGTTATCGTCCACCGGATTCAAGATCATACCAACCGCCGACGTGTTGTTGGTAATCGGATCAATCAAGATAAAAGAACCGGTCTGCTTGTTGGCTGCATAAGAATCAAAGAACAATTCTTTATTCGTTGAAATGACTACTTTCCCGATTTCATTCAGTTCGAGATGATCAACAGCCGACTGTTCCATCGTATTGACGTTGACTTTATACCGGATTGTATCGATCCGTGCCCGCGTAGTATTGGTGGTCTGTTTCAGATAGAACTGCTTGTTTGTATCCATCGGTTCTTCATCCATCCAGACTAACATCGCTTCGAAGCCCCGTTTTTCTACGGGAAGATCATTCGGATGTACCAGCATCTCACCGCGAGATACATCAATTTCGTCTTCCAAGGTCAAAGTAACGCACATAGGAGGAAAAGCCTCTTCGATTTCGCCTTCGTAAGTAACGATGCTCTTCACCCGAGATTTCTTTCTGGAAGGCAAAGCCATTACTTCATCCCCTTTACGGATTACACCACTTGCCACTTTCCCGCTAAACCCGCGGAAGTCCAGATTCGGACGCAAGACATACTGCACGGGGAAACGGAAATTCTCGTAATTCCTATCTTTATCAATGGGCACTGTTTCCAGAAAATCCAACAATGACGGACCTTCGTACCAAGGAGTGCGGTCACTTTTATCCACCACATTATCGCCATCCAAAGCAGAAAGAGGGATACAGGTTACATCTTCGATACCTAAAGGCTGGACAAAAGCCTGATAATCGGAAACGATCTTGTCGAACACCTGCTTGTCGAAATCAACCAAGTCCATCTTATTGACTGCCAAAACTACGTGACGGATTCCCAACAAAGAAACCAGATAAGTATGACGACGGGTTTGTGTGATCACACCCGTACGGGCATCCACCAGAATGATCGCCAAGTTGGCTGTCGAACCTCCGGTAATCATATTCCGCGTATATTGTTCATGCCCCGGAGTGTCGGCAATAATGAACTTACGGTTATTGGTACTAAAATAACGATAAGCGACATCGATTGTAATACCCTGTTCGCGTTCGGCCTTCAAACCGTCGAGCAACAAGGCATAATCAATATGTTCTCCGGCATTTCCCATACGTTTACTGTCGCGTTCCAACGCATCCAGCTGGTCTTCATACAGCTTTTTACTGTCAAACAACAGACGACCAATCAACGTAGATTTACCATCATCCACCGATCCGGCAGTCAGAAAGCGCAATAAGTCTTTCTGCTCATCCCGATCGAGAAACTCTCGAATTGACAATTGACTATTGACAATTGACAATTTCTTATCTTGTTCTATATCCATTATATATTCTGTTTACTAGTTTTTATAATCGCTATTAACAATCGAACAATTTCCTGACAATTTTTACAATAGACCGATATTCTATTCCCGAAATATATTCCGTCTCATGCAAAAGGAGAATCCAATATTCCGCTTCATTTGCTTCCTTCAAAGCGATACTCAGCTTATTTATAAAGTCTGATTTTGACTGAGCATGTTCACTTTCCTTCAGCATGGCGCTTACAGAAGTTCCGCTTCTCAGCAATTGCCTAGACAAAACAAACTCATTTCTTGAACACAGTAGTTTATACAGTCGGACAATTCGAACAGCAAAGGCAAACGACTTATCCATTATTAAATTCTCCTTTTTCATAGTCTGGTCTTGTAATTGTCAATTCTCCATTTTCAATTGTCAATTTAAAAATAGCCCTCGCGTTTCTTTTGCTCCATGCTGGCATCCTGGTCGAAATCGATGACACGCGTTGTACGTTCACTCTTCGTTGTCGTCATCATTTCTTCCACAATCTTTTCAATCGTATCGGCCTCACTCTCGACAGCTCCGGTCAAAGGCCAGCAACCCAAGGTACGGAAACGCACTTTACGCATTTGGATCTTGTCACGATATTGTTCCGGCAGACGATCATCATCAGCCATAATCAAATTACCGTCGATCTCTACAATCGGACGCTCCTTGGCAAAGTATAACGGAACAATAGGAATATTCTCCAATCGGATATACTGCCAGATATCCAGTTCTGTCCAGTTAGACAATGGGAACACACGGATACTTTCTCCTTTATGAACGCGAGTATTGTAAATATCCCACAATTCCGGACGCTGATTCTTCGGATCCCACTGGTGGAACTTATCACGGAAAGAGAAAATACGTTCTTTCGCACGACTCTTCTCTTCATCCCGACGGGCACCACCAAAGGCGGCATCAAACTTATATTTATCCAACGCATGCAACAAAGCCTGCGTCTTCATCAAATCGGTATGGACTTTACTTCCATGCGTAAACGGACCAACACCAGCCTTAAACGCTTCCATATTCGACTCAACAATCAGATTCCAACCGTACTTCTTGGCATAATTGTCACGAAATTCGATCATCTCCTTAAACTTCCACTTAGAGTCAATGTGCATCAACGGAAACGGAACCTTACCTGGAGCAAAAGCCTTCTCTGCCAGACGAACCATAACCGATGAGTCTTTACCAATAGAATAAAGCATAACAGGATTTTCAAATTCGGCAGCCACCTCACGAATGATATAAATCGCCTCGGCTTCCAGTTCCTGCAAATGACTTAATTTATAATCAGACATAACCAATATCTTTATTTTCTTATTTTCGGTAATATTATTTCCAATAACTGATTCACAGATTCTTCCAGTGTCAGGACGGAAGTATCCAATGATAAAGTCGGATGCTCGGGAGCTTCAAAGGGAGCTGAAATACCGGTAAAGTTAGCGATCTCGCCTTTCCGGGCTTTAGCGTACAAACCCTTCACATCACGACGTTCGCATTCTTCAATCGGAGTACTTACATAAACTTCCATAAAGTCGTCTTCCCCAATAATTGAAGCAGCCATTTTCCGAATATCATTATTCGGACTGATAAATGCGGCCAATGTGATAATACCTGTATCAACAAAAAGTTTACCTACTTCGGCTATCCGTCGGATATTCTCTACCCGATCAGCGGCAGAGAAACCTAAATTATTATTGATTCCACTACGAATGTTATCTCCATCCAAAATCCGGCATAACAAACCCCGTTTATGTAATTCGCGTTCCAACGCAATGGCAATCGTACTTTTACCAGAGCCGCTCAATCCGGTAAACCAGACCATCAGACCTTTCTGGTGCAGAAGCTCTTCTTTGTCGGCACGACTCATCATCCTATCAAAAATAGGATATACATGATTCGGATTATCGGTTCCCGTATATCCTTTTTCTTTTATATCCATATTCACTTTTCCTATTATCTTCTAGTTAAAACTTCCAAATCTGAGGGATCAGAAAAACCGAGATCAGGAAGGTTATTATATTCAAAGGCAGACCAACTTTCACAAAGTCCATAAACTTATATCCACCTACACCTTGCACGATTAAGTTCGTCTGATAACCGATCGGCGTACTGAAACTGGCCGAAGCTGCCATACATATCACCACAAAAAACGGTTTCGGATCAACACCCAACTGGGAAGCAACCGAAAGCGCAATCGGAAAACTCAATGCTGCCGCAGCATTGTTTGTAATTAATTCCGTAAAGATATTTGTAATGATAAATATAATAGCCAGCAAGGCATAAGGTCCCAAATCATCAGCCATACTGATAATATGCTGGGCAATCAAAGAGGCAAAACCTGAATTTTCCATGGCTTTACTGATACCGAAAGCACAGGCAATGGTTATCAGGATATCCCAAGATATGTATTTGGTATATTTTTTAGGAGGGAATATTTTCGTCCACGCCATAATAATCATGGTTATACAAACGAAGAAGAACATATCCAGTTTCATATTCGGAATCATTTCCTTTACAACCGGTAATTCACCCACCGTTGCACCTACAATCATAAATATAAGTAGTCCCAATGCCAGCCATCGTTTCTTGGCAGAAACTGATTCCTGACTATCTTTCCCATTTGCCAACATCAAGAACACACTTGATTCACCCCAAGTCGGAATGAAAGAATCATCAGCCCAAAGAATCAAGGTATCACCTTCATTCAGTCGAACCTTATCCAAATTATGGGTATATCGACGACCGCCGCTGATGACTTCTTTGACAATCGCTCCGTAATGGCGGGTAAAATTAAATGCGCCCAATGTCTTGTTAATACCAGGGAAACGGGCTCCCAAAACGGCTTCTACCCGATGCAGACCCGTATGTTGTTCTTCATCATCATCCAAAACAGAATCAGACCGGTCATCCGGCAATAAGAATTTAGAGAAAGCAAAAAGATAAAGAATACCGGCTATTGCCACAAATACACCCACCTTACCCAGTTCAAACATGGTAAAGCCTTCAAAACCGGCTTCCAAGATCATCCCATGCACAACCAAGTTGGTTGATGTACCAATCAGCGTACAAATACCACCTAATATTGTGACAAAAGAAAGAGGTATCAGAAACTTTGTAGCCGGCAGTTTGACATATTCGGCCCATCGCTTTATTATCGGAGCAAAGATAACAACTACGGGAGTATTATTCAGAAAAGCAGAAATAAAAGCAATCGGCGGCAACATACGCAGCTGAGCTTTAAAGACTGTTGTATGATGCTGCGGAAGCAATTTCTTGATCAATTGCCCTAACGCTCCACTCTGTCTTATTCCTTCACTCACCAGGAAAAGCATCCCGACTGTAATCATCCCTTTGTTGCTGAAGCCTTCCAACATTTCCTTCGGGGTAAGAATACCCGCGCACAGAAATAAAACGACGACAGTCAACAAGATCATGCCCGGACGCATTTTGTCCATGACAAGAGCTGTAATCATTCCGATTAAAGCTAAGAACACAAATACTACTTCAAAACTCATTGTTTTTCCTTACTTCTATTCAGACGAAGTGCAAACTTACATAAAAAATTTGGAATTAAACGGATGAGTTTCAAATACACCTCTATTTTTCAGAAAATGACACAGACAAAATTACTTATTCACCGGCTTCACTACAAACCAAGGATTCAACAAATTCTCTTTATTATATGACAATGGTGTCTTTTCGTCAATGTGATAAACCTCACAACCGGCAGCTTTAGCTATTGCATGACCAGCAGCCGTATCCCATTCCATTGTCGGAGCAAAACGAGGATAAACATCAGCCGAACCTTCTGCAACCAGACAAATCTTCAAACTACTGCCACTACTAATCAAAGTCACCGGCTGACCTTTCTTCCGTAAATTATCAATATACCGTGTCGTATCTTCCGTCTGATGTGAACGAGAAGCCACCACAACTATACCTTGATGGAACATAGCCGACGGCAGACGAGAAGCATTCTTCTTCAATACATCCATAGAAGGCTGGTTAACACTGTCAATATCCATCAGTTTATAAGCTCCAATAGATTCACAAGCAAAATATAATTCTTTGCGAACCGGCACATAAATTACACCCAGCACCGGCACATTTTTATGCACAAGAGCTATATTGACCGTAAACTCTCCATTACGTTTGATAAACTCTTTGGTTCCATCCAGTGGATCAACGACCCATAAAGTCTCCCTCTTCTTCCGTTCTTCATAAGGACATTGCTTTTCTTCTTCACTTAAAATCGGAAATGGAGTGACTGAAAGGGCAGAAACAATAATCCGGTTAGAAGCCTTGTCGGCTAAAGTCAATGGAGAATTATCCTCTTTACGTTCAATTCCAAAATCAGAATTAGGATCAGTATAAATATCCATGATTGATTTGCCAGCATCCAAAGCTGCCCGAATAGCTATATATAAATACTTAACGAAGTCCATAGTGCGATAAAATTAATGTATAAAACAAATATACTAAAAAAAATACGTTATGACTCGAATATCACTACTTTTTTAACGCATAACAACAAAAAGTCATTTTTAATAGCGAATCATTACCTGAAAAGTACATACAGTCATATCAAAAAGAAATAAAGATACGCATAAAAAAAGGGATTACCTTTTGAGGTAATCCCTATATGAATGAAAGCCGCACCGTAGATATGAATAAACTCCGTATGACAGGATTTGAGTGCCATGCCACCTTTGTAATCCGCCGTGCTAAGCATACCCCGAAGGGCGCGGCCCGCCATTAGTGACAAAAGCTATGTCTCGGAATTAATATAATTTGATGAGTTTCCCAATCGAACAAGTGCGGCTTAACTCTTTAAGCTCGTTTGATTGTATTGCAAATATATACTTTTATTTTGATTAAACCAAATATTATATAGAAAAAAATACACAAGAACTAGCAACAAAATAAACGAAAAACGAAAACGATTTTCGAGAGTTTTGTTTTTAATTCTCACTGATTTCTCTTCTGCCTTTTTCCTATTTATAAATCAACAGTTTAAGTTTCTCTAAAACATTATCCGGCAAATTCAGAATAAAAAGGAAGCAATATTTAGCAATAGGCACCGAATATAAAAACAAAAAGGATCCACCTTTTACAGGCAGATCCTTTTCTTATCCTAAGAAATTCAATTCTTACTTTACTTTAGCAACGATAGCCTTGAAAGCTTCAGGATGATTAACAGCCAAATCGGCCAACACCTTACGGTTGATTTCGATACCTGCAGCGTGCAAAGCACCCATCAAACGAGAGTAAGACATACCTTCCAGACGAGCAGCAGCATTAATACGCTGAATCCACAAAGCACGGAAGTTACGTTTCTTGTTACGACGGTCACGGAATGCATACGTTAAACCTTTTTCCCATGTATTCTTTGCTACGGTCCAAACATTTTTACGAGCACCGTAATAACCACGGGTAAGTTTCAAAATCCGTTTTCTTTTTGCTCTTGAAGCAACATGATTTACTGATCTAGGCATAATTCTAATCTGTTTTGAATGTTAGCGTCATCTTTTACGATGATCTTTTTAGCTAATACACTCGGTTAATAAAAATCTAAAAAAAAACTCGCTCTAATAATTACTTCATGCAAAGCAATTTCTTTACACCGTTTACATCAACACCGGCAACAATACCAGTATGAGTAAGATTTCTCTTCTGCTTTTTAGTCTTCTTTGTCAGAATGTGACTTTTAAAAGCGTGTTTTCTCTTGATTTTTCCTGTTCCGGTAAGGGCAAACCTCTTTTTGGCACCGGAATTAGTCTTCATCTTAGGCATTTTCCAATCTATTTTAATTAATTAAACGATCATTTCCCAAAAGGAAATGTTTATTCTATTTCATTATTTATACTATTCTTCGCTATCACTTGCATCGTTCGCTGTATTTTCAGCAGGAGCAGCAGGTTTCTTGGCAGCTTTCGAAGAACCGGCACCTTTTTTCGGAGTTAAAACGATAATCATTCGCTTACCTTCCAAAAGAGGCATCTGTTCTACACGACCGTAATCTTCCAAGTCATTAGCAAAACGAAGCAATAAAACTTCTCCCTGTTCCTTAAACAAAATAGAACGTCCTTTAAAGAATACATAAGCTTTAACCTTAGCACCTTCTTCCAAGAAGCCTTTGGCATGTTTCAACTTAAAGGCATAATCATGATCATCCGTCTGAGGTCCGAAACGAATTTCTTTCACAACGACCTTCACAGATTTTGCCTTCTGTTCTTTCTGACGTTTCTTTTGTTGGTAGAGGAACTTCTGATAGTCAATCACTCTACAAACGGGGGGCGCAGCATTGGGTGAAATTTCAACCAGGTCTAACCCTTGATCTTCGGCGATTTTAAGTGCCTGTGATGTGGGATAAACTCCCTGCTCTACATTATCACCGACTAAACGAACTTCACGAACACGAATTCGTTCATTAATTCTATACTGCTCTTTTGAATTGTCAATCTTCATTCAAAAATGTTTTATTCTCCTCGTTATTTTGTTAATTAAATCTTCACTTTTTACCAACGATTGATCATTTCCTCAACCTCGTTATTCAAAAGCGTTGCAAAGTTAGTAATTTTCATCGAACCTTTATCACCTTCGCCCTGTTTTCTTACAGAAACTTCTGCATTTTCTGCTTCTTTTTCTCCAACAATCAGCATATAAGGGATACGTTTCATCTCGTTGTCACGAATTTTACGTCCGATTTTCTCATTTCGGTCATCAACCAAGACACGGATATTCTTTTGCTTCAGTTCGCGAGCCACATTCCAAGCGTACTCATTAAAGCGCTCACTGATCGGCAAAATAACTACCTGATCCGGAGTCAACCATAATGGGAATTTACCGGCAGTATGTTCAATCAATACGGCAACAAAGCGTTCCATTGAACCAAATGGTGCACGGTGAATCATAACCGGACGATGTTTCTTATTATCTTCTCCCGTATATTCTAGTTCGAAACGTTCCGGCAAGTTATAATCTACCTGGATCGTACCCAACTGCCAACGACGGCCAATTGCATCTTTCACCATAAAGTCCAACTTCGGACCATAGAAAGCAGCTTCACCATATTCTATTTTAGCAGGCAAACCTTTTTCTTCACAAGCTTCGATAATAGCCCGTTCTGCCTTTTCCCAGTTTTCTTCGCTACCGATATATTTTTCCCGGTTCACTTTATCCCGCAATGAAATCTGAGCTTCAAAGTTCTTAAAGTCCATCGATTTAAAAACAATTGAAATGATATCCATTACACGGATAAATTCATCTTTCACCTGATCCGGACGACAGAAGATATGAGCATCATCCTGCGTAAAGCTACGTACACGAGTCAAACCGTGCAACTCACCACTTTGTTCATAACGACATACCGTACCAAATTCAGCCAAGCGCAAAGGCAGATCCTTATAAGAACGAGGTGAATTTTTGTAGATCATACAGTGATGAGGACAGTTCATCGGTTTCAGGAAATATTCTTCACCTTCTTCAGGTGTATGAATCGGCTGAAAAGAATCTTTTCCATACTTCGCATAGTGTCCTGAAGTAATATACAATAATTTATTACCAATAGGCGGACACATGACTTCCTGATAATCATAACGAGCCTGGATACGGCGCAAGAAATCCTGCAAACGCAAACGTAAAGCAGTACCACGCGGCAACCACATCGGCAATCCTTTACCTACTGTATCCGAGAACATAAACAGATCCAGCTCTTTACCGATCTTACGATGGTCACGCTTCTTAGCTTCCTCTAATAAAGTCAAATACTCATCCAAAAGCTTCTTCTTCGGGAAAGTAATGGCATAAAGACGAACCAATTGCTTGCGTGTTTCATCGCCACGCCAATAAGCGCCTGCAGCACTTAAAACCTTAACGGCTTTTATATAAGATGTATTCGGAAGATGCGGACCACGACACAAATCGGTAAATGCACCTTGTGTATAAGTTGTAATCTTACCGTCTTCCAATTCATTGATCAACTCAACTTTATACTCTTCGCCTCTGTCGCCAAACATCTTCAAAGCATCAGCCTTTGAAATATCTGCACGAACAATAGCTTCTTTCTTTGCTACCAATTCCATCATCTTGGCTTCGATAGTAGCAAAATCACTGTCTTTAATAACAGTTTCACCCGGATCTACGTCATAGTAGAATCCATTTTCAATGGCCGGACCGATACCGAATTTAATGCCAGGGTACAACTCCTGCAAAGCTTCAGCCATCAGGTGGGCACTTGAATGCCAGAAAGCATGCTTACCTTCTTCATCATCCCACTTGAACAGTTTTACAGTTGCGTCCTGATGAATAGGACGTGTCAGGTCCCAGACTTCACCGTTTACACTTGCAGCCAATACTTCCTGAGCCAAACGAGAGCTGATGCTTTCAGCAATCTGCATGGCTGTTATTCCTTCTGCATATTCTCTTACGGAATTATCCGGAAATGTAATTTTAATCATAATCTGTTCACTAAAATATTTTTTCTTTACAGCCCACAAAGTTAATATCTTTTTTGAACAGATAAAAGATTTCAAAAAAAAGTTTGATCATTATTCGTATCTTTGCAGAAAAAACAGAACAGCATGGAAATAATCAACTTGGGAGCAACCAATTCTATCTTAAATCAGTTCGTTGCCGAACTTCGGGACGTCACTATTCAGACTGACAGTTTACGATTCCGTAGAAACATTGAACGGATCGGAGAAATTCTTTCATACGAAATCAGCAAGCAAATCTCTTATGAGAACAAAAATGTCCAGACACCATTAGGACGAGCTTCTTTAATGGTACCTAGCTCACAAGTTGTGATCAGTACCATTCTGCGAGCAGGTCTTCCTTTTCACCAAGGATTCCTGAATTATTTCGATCACGCCGAAAATGCTTTTGTATCGGCTTATCGGAAATATAAAGATCGCTTGAATTTTGACATTCACATTGAATATATAGCATCTCCCCGACTTAATGGAAAAACATTGATCATTACAGATCCCATGTTAGCCACTGGAAGCTCCATGGAACTGGCCTTTCAGGCTCTTCTCACAAAAGGTGAGCCAGAACACATTCATGTAGCCTCTATTATTGCCAGCAAACAAGCGATCCATTATATAAAGGAAAAGATGCCTGCCGAAAAAACAACTGTTTGGGTCGCAGCCATCGACGATCAGTTAGATGAGCATTCCTACATCGTACCAGGTTTAGGCGACGCAGGCGACCTTGCATTCGGAATTAAAGAATAAGGCGAATACAAACCGGAAGAAAGAATAAATCATTGACAGCAGATTATACTTGGGATAAGTTACAGAGCAGAAGTAAGCTCTTAAAAACAAACCAAGTAGTCAAACACAAAATTTCTTCATTTTTCCTATATCCGCCTTTAAAATTCAATTACCTTTGTCCTATAATATAAATAACACAATTTTAAATTAAGTACACATGAAACCTACATTATTTGTATTAGCAGCCGGAATGGGTAGCCGTTACGGTGGTTTGAAACAGTTGGACGGACTAGGTCCTAACGGAGAAACAATCATGGACTATTCTATCTTCGACGCCATCCGTGGTGGTTTCGGCAAATTGGTTTTTGTCATCCGCAAATCATTCGAACAAGACTTCCGTGAAAAGATTGTAGCCAAATATGAAAATCATATTCCAGTAGAAGTGGTATTTCAAGATTTGAACGACCTGCCTGCAGGATTTACTTGCCCAGAAGGAAGACAGAAACCTTGGGGAACCAATCATGCTGTTTTGATGGGTAAAGATGTAATCAAAGAACCATTTGCTGTAATTAATGCAGACGACTTCTATGGACGAGACAGCTTCGCTGTTTTAGGTAAGTGGCTTTCAGAAATGGATGGCAAACAAAACCAATACTGCATGGTGGGTTACCGTGTTGGTAACACATTAAGTGAAAGTGGTTCTGTAGCTCGTGGTGTATGCGAGACCAATGCCGAAGGTTATTTAACTGGTGTTGTTGAACGTACAGCTATTGAACGTATTGATGGAGAAATTCAATTCAAAGACGAAAACGGAGAAAAAGTGGTATTGGAAGAAAATACTCCTGTTTCTATGAATATGTGGGGTTTCACTCCTGATTATTTCAAATACTCCGAAGATTATTTTGCTGAATTCTTGAAGGCAAATATCAGTAATCTGAAATGTGAATATTTCATTCCGCTTATGGTAAACGAGTTAATTACCAAAGGAAAGGCAACAGTCAAAGTATTGGATACAACTTCTAAATGGTTTGGTGTAACTTATGCTGCCGATCGCCAAGGTGTTGTTGATAAAATCCAAGCATTAGTCAATGCAGGAGAATATCCTGAAAAACTATTCTAATGACAGATTCATTTATTTAAATACATTTACTTGCCGGCGACTATTTTTCATTCACAAAAAGTAGTTGCCGGTTTTTATTTTCAGGAATATCTTTCAATAATCAAGGCTGTAACCCAACACCTATTGTGATACCGATTTTTATATTTATCTTTGTTGAACACAAGGTTACACGTATATGATATTCTATTTTTCAGCAACAGGTAATTCTTATTGGACAGCTCAGTTATTAAGCAATCACTTCAATTTGCCGCTTATTTCTGTTACGGAAGCAGTCAAGAAAGCGTCTTATCAATTTGATATATCCAACGCATCCTTGATCTTGTTTGTCTTCCCCGTTCATTCATGGGGACCAGCCTTATCCATGTTGTCTTTTATTCGACAACTGGAATTTACCGGTTATAATCATCAACCTATTTATGCAATCTGTACATGCGGTGATGATTGTGGGCAAACAGACAAAGTCATTCAAAACGAATTGCGACAAAAAGGATGGATACTGAATGATTGTTTTTCTGTAATCATGCCCAATAGTTACATTCTTCTTCCAGGCTTTGATGTTGACTCACCAGCAATAGAAAAACAGAAGCTAGAAAAAGCCCCTCACCAAATACAAGAGATCATAAAGGTGATTGAAGGTAGAAAAAAAACTTCCTTATTGTATCATCCGGGAAGTGCCGCCTGGCTAAAAACTAAATTAATCTATGCTGGTTTCAGTAAATTCATTAAGGGCAAAACGCATTTTCGGGTAACCAACACATGTATTTCTTGCGGACTTTGTGTAAAAGTCTGCCCAGAAAACAACATTCACCTGAATAATAAGAAGCAGCCTGAATGGAGTGATCAATGTGTACAATGCCTGGCATGTATTCATCGTTGTCCGGAACATTCCATTGAATATGGGAAAATAACCCAACACAAAGGAAGATATAAAAATCCAAACGTATATCCAACACAAGTATAATCATATAAGAAAATAACATCGCATGAAAAAATTCAGTTTAGCAGCATTATTAGCTTCTGCTTTATTTGTAAGTTGTCAATCTACTCCGGAAGGATACAAAATTGAAGGAGAAGTAGAAGGTGTACAAGAAGGAAAAATCTATTTAAAGTCATTTCGAAACAAAATGTTCTTTGATGTTGATACAGCTGAGATTGTAAACGGAAAATTTACATTCCAAGGGAAAGTTGAACAACCTTTACTTTATGGATTGGCGACAGAAGATATGAGTTATCCTGCCCAATTCTTTTTAGACAACAAAAACATAAAACTTACACTAGATACGGAAGACGGTGAAATAGAAAAGATAGAGAATTCTCCACTTAACCAGCTATTTCTCGACAATCAGGAAGATGTAACAGAAGAAGGGTATGACATTGATAAGCTGGTCAGTGAAAATCCGGATTCTCCGGTAGCAGCCTTTTTCCTATATCGATACTTCACTTATCAATTACCACTTGAACAGTTAAAAGCGACTCGTGCCAAATTATCCCCTACTCTGTCCTCTTGTCCTTACGTTAAAGATTTGGATCAAATCATTCTGACTCTTGAAAGCGTACAGATCGGAAAACCGGCACCCAACTTTACACTTCCAGATACAGCAGGAGTCAATGTCTCATTAGCTGACTTCAAAGGGAAATATGTTTTACTCGACTTTTGGGCATCCTGGTGTCCGCCTTGCCGGAAAGAGAATCCCAATGTGGTTGCTGCTTATCAGAAGTATAAAGATAAGAATTTTACAATCCTGGGAGTTTCACTGGATAAAGACAAAGCGCGTTGGATGAAAGGCATTCAAGACGACCAGCTGACATGGACTCATGTATCCGACTTAAAATACTGGGATTCGGAAGTTCCTGCTTTATATGCTGTACGTGGTATTCCTGCCAACTTCCTAATCGATCCGAACGGTATTATCATAGCTAAAGACTTGCGAGAGGATGCTTTACAAGAGAAGCTAAAAGAAATACTGAAATAATAGAAACTCTGACAAATGATTCAGTTCGTGATCCGTTCATTACTTTTCGGCTTGTTCATAATAGGAAATATAGATTTTTCTTATGGACAGGAAGAAGGTCTTGCTTCTTATTATCACAACCGATTTCATGGCCGAAAAGCAGCGAGCGGATATGTTCACGACAATGATGATTTTGTAGCGGCGCATCGCACATTACCTTTCGGTACTTTTGTCCGTGTAACAAATCTGAAAAACATGAAAAGCGTCATCGTCTCCATTATGGATCGTGGTCCCCGACGGAAAAGCCGTATCATCGATGTTTCGAAATCGGCTGCTGAAGTCCTCGACTTTATCAAAGCGGGTGTTACACGCGTACGGATCGAAGTTGTTCCTGGTCCGATTGACCTTCGGTATCTGGATTTGATGCGTCCGACAATTCCCTTTTTACCGGTAGAGCAGCGAGAAGAAACACCTCCGTTTATCTATCCAAAAGAATAAAATAGATAGGGTGTCCAGTTCGTTGTACCAATTTTAGCTCACTTTCC
>ULYM01010572.1_pt1 | contig 20091 bp, 22 predicted proteins | sample 1962141 | NCBI WGS metagenome assembly ULYM01 (sample SAMEA4835862, study PRJEB28245) | human gut metagenome | biome: gut microbiome; material: fecal sample | place: Denmark | collected 2008
AGAGTGCTTTGTTTTCTAAAGCGATGCAAAGGTACGGCTTTTTTTTAATTCTCCAAACATCTCCCAATATTTTTTTCAAAAAAGTTCTTCTCAGTACTAAAAAAGTGTATTTTTGCGAAGCCTTGCACTAATCAAGGCATCTAATACCAAACATTATCTTAAAGTTTAAACATGGAAAGTATCATATCGAAACCAGAGCGTGAGAAAATCATCGCCCTAATCCATAGAGAAGTTGTTCCTGCAATAGGATGCACAGAACCCATAGCAGTAGCTTTATGTGTAGCCAAAGCTGCCGAAATATTAGGCAGCCGCCCCAAAAACATCAAAGTACAGCTCAGCGCCAACATTCTGAAAAATGCTATGGGAGTAGGTATACCCGGAACCGGAATGATAGGACTGCCTATCGCCATAGCACTGGGAGCTTTGATAGGAAAATCGGAATATGAACTTGAAGTCTTGAAAGACAGCACACCCGAAGCAGTAGAAGAAGGAAAGAAGATGATAGCTTCGCAGTGCATAGATATATCTCTTAAAAAAGACATCACCGAAAAACTATATATAGATGTAACTTGCAGTACTGACACTGATTCGGCTGAAGCTATAATCAGCGGCGGACATACCAACTTTGTATTCGAATCGCGTAATGGCAATGTGTTGCTCGACAAGCAGACAGCCTCATCAGCCGAAGAAGAAGGAGAAAAGGTAGATCTGGACATGCGCAAGGTTTACGATTTCGCAACAACCGCTCCGCTAGAGGAAATAAGTTTTATCCTCGAATCGAAACGGCTGAACAAGAACGCCGCCGAACGCTCATTCGAAGGTTGCTACGGACATGCTTTAGGACGTACGATTAGAAACAGCAAATGCGAGCAGAATGTATTGGGCAACAATACTTTCGCCAATATTCTATCGTACACATCGGCAGCCTGCGACGCACGTATGGCGGGAGCGATGATTCCGGTAATGAGTAACTCGGGCAGCGGAAACCAAGGTATAGCGGCTACACTGCCGGTAGTGGTTTACGCTGAGGACAACAACAAATCGGAAGAAGACCAAATTCGTGCGTTGATATTGAGCCACCTCACAGTTATATATATTAAGCAGAGCCTTGGACGACTCTCGGCTTTATGCGGATGCGTAGTAGCGGCCACAGGCAGCAGCTGCGGAATAACTTATCTGATGGGCGGTGGTTATCAGCAGGTAATTTATGCCGTGCAGAACATGATTGCTACACTGACAGGTATGATTTGCGACGGTGCCAAACCGAGTTGCGCTCTTAAGCTGACCAGCGGTGTATCTACCGCAGTTATGTCGGCCATCCTTGCCATGGAGCAAAAATGCGTTACCGCAGTAGAAGGTATTATAGAAGAAAACGTAAACCGAAGCATACGTAACCTCACCCGAATTGGTGCCGACGGCATGAACGAGACAGATAAGATGGTTCTCGACATCATGACTCACAAGCACTGCAACTAATAATAATGAAAACAGCTATTACTGAAAAAGACTATATACATCGGCTAATAGCGGAAGGAGAACATATACATCAAGATTTTAAGTTCGCCATATCGGACGCACGGAAAATAGCACGCAGTCTATCCGCCTTCGCAAACACGGAAGGCGGAAGATTGCTTGTAGGAGTGAAAGATAACGGCTCAATAGCCGGGGTCCGCTCGGAGGAAGAAATCTACATGATAGACGCTGCCGCCACCATGTATTGCCGTCCACCATTGCAGACGGAGAGTAAGATATATAAGGTGGAAGGGAAAGACGTTCTGGAAGTAGTAATCAGCGAACAACCAGCCAAGCCGGTATATGCGCTCGACGAGGATAAGAAACCTTGGGCATACATACGCATAGCCGACGAAAACATATTGGCGGACAGAGTGCATCTTGAAACCTGGAACCGAGAACAAGACGACAAGAAAGTGGTGATGAGCTACACACCCAGAGAGCAATCGCTGCTTAACTTACTGGCAGAGAAAGGACAGCTCACGCTGAACCAATGCGCCAAGCTAAGCGGAATTCCACGAAACGAGGCAAGCAAGCTACTGTCCGACTTCATCCGATTCGGTCTGGTGGACCATATTTTCTCTGATCACCACTTCTACTTCCGCCTCAGCGACAGCGAAGACTATGATAATCAAAGCAAGATTGAATGATGTTTGCACGATTTGAATTATCTTTGCATCGCGAAAAGGATTATTAATACATAAACTACAATAAAGACATGAGCATATTCTCAAAAATCTTTGGACGTAAAAAAGACAACGAAGCACAAGAGCAAGTACAGGTAGGCGGCATGGAAGACTTCATGACGCTGATACGAGTATACTACCAATCGGTTATGGCTTCGCAGTTAGGAATCAGCAACATAAACTTCTTGCCAGACATGGCTACATTTAAGCGTAGCTTGAAAATACCTACTCAGAACAATAAGTTGGGTATAGCTGAAAAGTCGAGATGCAAAAAGATGCTGGTAGAACTGTATGGCATCAACGATCTTTTCTTCAAAGAAATAGACGCGTCAATCAAGAAGAACTGTAAGAACGCTAACGATATAAAGAACTACCTCTTCATGTTCCAGGGCTTCAGCCAAGACCTTATGATGGTGATGGGCAACCTGATGCAGTGGAAGTTCCGTATGCCGGGCACATTCAAGAAGTTACTCCGCTCTATGACCGAAAAGGCTATCCACGACGTGATGACAAAGAACGACTGGAAAGACGACGGCGTAAGAAAGACTTGCCACGCTATCCGTCAGTATCAGCATGCACTTAACTACAGCGAGGCTTGGATGACAGAATACGTGTACAACATAGTATTGCTGGCTAAGAAAGAGCCGAAACCAAAAGCATAATTCCAAATATGGAAAACAATACGGAAATCCGGATGGTGGAAAGCCATCCGCTGGAACCGTTCTTGCCGCCAAATGCCATTTTGCTGATACTGGGAAGTTTTCCTCCGCAGAAAAAGCGGTGGAGCATGGATTTCTTCTACCCCAACCTGCAAAATGACATGTGGCGTATATTCGGACTTATATTCTTCGACGATAAGGACCACTTCTTGACAGCCGACAGGAAGGCGTTCGATAAAGAACGTATCGTGCAGTTTCTTACAGAAAAAGGAATCGCCCTTTATGATACGGCATCGGCAGTAAAACGTCTGCAGGATAATGCTTCGGATAAATTCTTAGAGATTGTAGAGCCTACCGACGTGACTTTGCTACTAAAGCAACTACCCCACTGCAAAGGCATAGCCGTAACCGGACAGAAAGCCGCCGACACGCTGTGCGCCGAAATGGAAGCACCGCAACCTGCGGTGGGCGGATATACAGAGTTCGAGCGCAACGACCGCCACTTCAAACTCTACAGAATGCCATCGTCGAGCCGAGCATACCCACAAAAGATAGAGAAGAAAGCGGAATCTTATAAACTGATGTTCAGTCAATTAGGAATACTACAAAACAATTAAATAAAAATATTTGCATTAACATCTTGCAAAAGTAAAAATTTGTAGTACCTTTGCAACCGCAAACACGGGAATAGCTCAGTTGGTAGAGCATCGGTCTCCAAAACCGAGTGTCGGGAGTTCGAGCCTCTCTTCCCGTGCAGAGATAGAAAGCTGTAACTTAATAAGTTGCGGCTTTTTTATTTCCATATCAAACGAAAGTCGGACAACAATAATTCAGCACAACATATCGTTTCACCAGGTTTTGCCATAATTTTCCGTATACTATTGCATCACAAAATCTGTTTTTCAATAAAAAAGTAAGTATTCATGCGAAAATAATCATCGAATTCTTTGCGCTTTATAGTCGATTACCTATATTTGTATAGAATTTTGGTATATAATGGCAGAAGATGATAGAAAGCTATTGATAGGATTTGAGGGAAGACTGAGACATTTCATTTACCTCTACGGCGAATTGAAGAAAGAAAACCTTTCTCTCAGACAACTTCTTTCCGAAAAAGAGGCGGAAATAGACCGCTTAAACAATAGAATAAAAGAATTAGAAGACATGTATGCCAATTTAAAATCAGCGCGTATCATAAGCATCAATGACAACGAACTCAAAGATACCCGACAACGCCTGATGAAGCTTGTGCGTGAAGTCGACAAATGTATCGCTTTGCTGAATGAATAACAAAACGGTAAATCGAAAAGACATGGACGACAAATTGACTATCACTCTATGGATTAACGACCAGCAGTACAGAATGCTCATCCCCCGCGAAGATGAGTATCTTTACCGTGAAGCCGCCAAACAGATACAAGAAAGGATAAATAAATTCCGCCGGTTAGACCCAGGTGCTTCTGCCGAACGCATCTTCTCAATGGCGGCATTTGAGATATCTTATGAAAATATATCTATGAAAGACCGTAACGACACCAAGCCATATATAGACAAGATACAACAATGGAGCGAAGAAATGGATGAGTGTCTGAACGAGGATATGAAGCGTATTGAAAAATAGAGTTTTAAGAAGAGAAAAAATACGGCGCACAATCTTGATGTCTGGAGAATACCCCGACAGAGAGTTTGTGCGCTCTTTTGTTTATAATAAAAATTAAATCATAATGTGGAGTGTAATATTGCCAATTGTTGCCTTCCTTATAGGAGGAGCAGTATCATATATCTTTTTCAAGTATGGCTTGAAATCGAGATATGACAAAGTGATAAAAGAGGCGGAAAACGAAGCTGAAGTTATCAAGAAAAACAAATTGCTGGAGGTTAAGGAGAAGTTCCTTAACAAGAAGGCCGACCTTGAGAAAGAGGTGGCTTTGAGAAACCAGAAGATTCAGCAAGCAGAGAACAAACTGAAACAGCGCGAAATGGTGCTCAACCAAAAGAACGAGGAGTTGCAACGCAAACGTAACGAAAACGAGGCTATCAAAGAGAACCTCGACGCGCAGTTAGTGATTATCGACAAGAAGAAAGAAGAACTCGATATGCTTCAGGCGCAGGAAAGAGAGAAACTGGAAGCTCTCTCTGGATTGTCGGCAGAAGAAGCTAAGGAGCGTTTGGTAGAATCGCTGAAAGAAGAGGCCAAGACTCAGGCACAGTCGTATATCAACGACATCATGGACGACGCCAAACTGTCGGCCAACCGTGAGGCTAAGCGCATCGTTATTCAGTCTATCCAGCGTGTAGCTACAGAAACCGCTATTGAGAACTCGGTAACAGTATTCCACATCGAATCGGACGAAATCAAGGGACGTATCATCGGACGTGAAGGACGTAACATCCGTGCTCTCGAAGCCGCTACCGGTGTAGAAATCGTAGTAGACGATACTCCGGAAGCTATCGTACTTTCTGCTTTCGACCCCGTTCGCCGCGAAATAGCTCGCTTGGCACTGCATCAGTTGGTAACCGACGGACGTATCCACCCGGCACGTATCGAAGAAGTAGTAGCCAAAGTACGTAAACAGGTAGAAGATGAAATCATCGAAACAGGTAAGCGTACTACCATCGACTTGGGTATCCACGGATTGCATCCTGAATTGATTCGTATCATCGGTAAGATGAAATACCGTTCATCATACGGACAGAACCTGTTGCAGCACGCACGCGAAACCGCAAACCTGTGTGCGGTGATGGCATCAGAATTAGGATTGAACCCCAAGAAAGCAAAACGTGCCGGATTGCTTCACGATATAGGTAAGGTGCCCGATGAAGAACCAGAATTGCCACACGCACTGCTTGGTATGAAGTTGGCAGAGAAGTACAAAGAAAAACCGGATATCTGCAACGCTATCGGTGCTCACCACGACGAAATAGAGATGACCAGCTTGTTGGCTCCTATCGTTCAGGTGTGCGATGCCATCTCTGGCGCACGTCCGGGAGCACGTCGCGAAATTGTAGAAGCCTACATCAAGCGTCTTAACGACTTGGAACAATTGGCCATGTCATATCCTGGAGTTACCAAGACATATGCTATACAGGCAGGTCGCGAATTGCGCGTAATAGTAGGTGCCGACAAGATAGACGACAAGCAGACCGAAAGCCTGTCTACCGAAATCGCCAAGAAGATTCAAGACGAAATGACTTACCCGGGGCAAGTAAAGATTACAGTAATCAGAGAGACACGTGCCGTAAGTTTCGCCAAGTAAAAACAGAAACAAGAATATCCAAGCCCCGTTTACCCCGAGTAGACGGGGCTTTTTTCATACAAGCACCAAACAGAACAAAAAGCCAACAACAAAGTGCCTTGGCCCAAAGAACAAGCAAAACAAAAAACCGAAAACAAAAAGCCAACAGCGAAGCGCCTTGGCGTCTAAAAAAATCGGCCTAGGCGGAGGGGCGTGAGCGGAGGAATGGACGGGCGGTGCTGAAAAATGCTGTTTGAGCGAAGAGAAACGGAGCGAGTTCTTTTTTCAGCACCAGAACGGCCTTTCCGGAGTAGCCCCGGAGACGTTCAGCCTTGAATTTTTCTTTTTGTTTCTTTTTCTTTTGTTTCAAGACAAAAGAAAAAGAAAACACCCGCATGGCAAAAAACACATTAACAAATAACACGCCAACCGTAAAAAAGAGTATTAGAGAAGCTCTAAACCCTTAAAACATGTTACAAAACACACAATTTTACTTGCATTATTTGGTAGAAACCCAGAAGTCCGTATCTTTGCATCGTGTTTTTCATAGTATTAGATTTAAGGTTAACAAAGGTTGGAGTACAGCGGTGCTCCTTTTTTTATGCCCATACGTGAAGCACCGCACAAAGCCGCCTATTTATTAGCCGACTCTTCCTGCAATTTCTTAGCCTCGTAAGCCTCAACCTCCTTACGGCTACGACTGGAAGTCACCAAATACACACCACCGAAGATAAGCAATACAGCAAATCCCTTGGTAAGGTTAAACGAATCCATTCCCCAGCATATAGCAACTATACACGCCACTACAGGCTGAATATAATTATACATACCAGCAACGGTAGGACGCAAAGTCTTCTGGCCAACTACCACCAATACATAGCATCCAAACGTAGCACCCACCACGATAAACGCCAATCCGCCAATCTCCGCCCAATGCAACGCAGCCCAGTCTGTAGCCATCAAGCTATCAGCCGAAAAAGGCAACACACAGATAAAAGCATACGTAAACATCCACTTCATAATAGTGATAAGCGAATACTTGCTCACGAAATTCTTAAACAACACTATATACAGCGCATAACTACACTGCGCGGTAAGCACCAGCAAGTCGCCCCAAATAGCCGTATCTTTAGTAGCAGATGCCGCCACAGACCTACTGCCCAGAATCAGCAACAGCGCACCCGAAGCACCTGCCGCAATGCCCAGCACCTTCTTACCAGTGATAGGCTCCTTCAGAATCAAAGCAGACAAAACCATAGCCCAAAGCGGCATACTGGTAGTAATGATAGACGCGTCGCCCGGCGAACTAAGGCTAACGCCGAAGATAAAGCAGCCCTGATTAAAAACGATGGCCAACAATGACGCTCCGAACAGCTTGGCCAAGTCCTTATGACCGACATGCTCCGGCTTACGGAAGAACGACACGACCCAAAACAGTATCATAGCACCGAATATACGCAAGTCGGTAACCACAAGCGGAGTAACAGCACCACCCAGCATCACAAATTTAGAGATAGGCGACATAAGTCCCCACATAGTGTTAGCCCCAAGCATAGAGGCATGACCCTTCCAACAAATCTTTTCCATACAAACATTTTATTGTATAATCCTATAATAAAAAAACGATGCAAAATTAACAGCTTATTCTGTAAGTTGTACAGTAAAACTAAAATTTCGACAAGCCTCTAACCCATCACATTGTGCAAAATTGTACAGAAGACATCACATATCGTATAAATAAACAAAAAAGGAAAATTGTTTTAGCCTACAAGAAATACATTACGAAATATAATATGTAAATTGCGGCATAATCTAAAGAAGTTTAAACACCATGATTTCCCTAACACGGAAATTAAATAACAGAAAAAAACATGTTGACCCAAATTTTTAACGCTCGCATTCTTACCCCGCAAGGCTGGCTGAAAGACGGCTCAGTGCTGATTAGAGACGGTAAGATTCTTGAAGTTTCAAACTGCGACCTGCCTATCATCGGCGCTACCCTGATTGACGCCAAAGGCTCGTACATTATACCGGGTGGAGTAGAAATCCACGTTCACGGAGGTGGAGGACGCGACTTCATGGAAGGCTGCGAAGACGCTTTCCGCACAGCCGTAAGAACCCACATGCTACACGGTACTACCAGTATCTTCCCTACCCTTTCTTCTTCTACCATCCCTATGATTCGCGCCGCTGCCGAAACTACCGAAAAGATGATGGCAGAACCCAACAGCCCAGTATTAGGATTGCACCTTGAAGGCCACTACTTCAATATGAAAATGGCGGGCGGACAGATGCCGGAAAACATCAAGAACCCCGATCCAAACGAATACATCCCATTGCTAGAAGAAACTCACTGCATCAAGCGTTGGGATGCCGCTCCAGAACTTCCGGGAGCTATGCAGTTCGGTAAATACATCACTTCGAAAGGAGTATTGGCTGCAGTAGGACACACTCAGGCAGAATTCGAAGACATCTACATGGCAAATCAGGCTGGCTACAAACACGCCACTCACTTCTACAACGCCATGCCCGGATTCCACAAGCGCAAAGGCTATAAATACGAAGGTACAGTAGAAAGCATCTACCTGATGGAAGACATGACTGTAGAAATGATTGCCGACGGTATTCACGTGCCGCCCACAATCTTGAGACTTATCCATAAGATTAAAGGTGTAGAAAGAACCGCATTGATTACCGACGCTTTGGCTTGTGCAGCAAGCGACAGTCAGGAAGCATTCGACCCACGTGTAATCATCGAAGACGGTGTGTGCAAGTTGGCCGACCGTTCTGCTCTTGCGGGAAGTATCGCCACAATGGACCGTCTGCTTAAGACTTGTGTACAGAAAGCAGAAATCTCGCTTGAAGACGCATCGCGCATGGCTTCTGAAACTCCGGCACGTATCATGGGCGTGTTAGACAGAAAAGGCACTCTCGAAAAAGGAAAAGATGCCGACATCTTGGCTCTCGACGACGACCTGAACCTGATGGCTGTATGGTCTATGGGAGAAATAGTAGAAGGCACCAACAAACTCTTTTAATCACCTATTAAGATAAAGCATTATGTTGACTCAAATTATAAACGGCCAGATTCTCACTCCGCAAGGATGGCTGAAAGATGGCTCCGTACTGATTAACGACGGAAAGATTTTAGAAATAACCAACAGCGATTTGGCAGTTATCGGCGCAACTGTTATCGACGCTAAAGGCATGTTCATTGTTCCCGGATTCATAAGTATGCACTGCCACGGTGGAGGCGGTCACGACTTTACCGAAGGCACTACCGAGGCATTCAAGGAAGCGGCTGCCGCACACTTGAAACATGGCTCTACTACCATATTCCCTACCTTGTCGTCTACCACTTTCGAAAACATCCGCTTGGCTGCCGCTACATGCGACCAACTGATGGCAAAAGACGCTGACACTACCATCATGGGACTTCACATCGAGGGTCCGTATCTTAACGAGAACATGGCAGGTACACAATGGAAAGAATTCCTGAAGAACCCAGATCCGGAAGAATATAAAGCGTTGGTAGAAAGCACCAAGTGCATCAAGCGTTGGGACATCAGCCCTGAACTGCCGGGAGCGCACGACTTTGCACGCTACATGACTTCTAAAGGCATCCTTACAGCTATCACTCATACCGAAGCCGAATATCAGGAAATAAAAGATGCATTCGCCGCAGGATTTACTCACGCAGCGCATTTCTACAATGCCATGCCTGGATTCCACAAACGCAGAGAGTATAAGTACGAAGGTACTGTAGAGAGCGTTTACTTGATGGACGACATGAGCGTAGAGGTTATCGCTGACGGTGTTCACTTGCCTGCTACCATCCTGAAATTGGTTTACAAGGTTAAGGGTGTAGAAAAGACTTGCTTGGTAACCGACTCTCTGAAATTCGCTGGATATACTGGCGAAACTATCAATGACCCGAACTACGTAATAGAAAACGGCGTATGCAAGTGGGCCGACCGTCAGACTTTGGCAGGAAGTATCGCTACAGCCGATGTTCTGGTACAGACTATGGTTAAGAAGGCAGGCATCCCTCTCGAAGATGCCGTAAGAATGGCTTCCGAAACTCCGGCTCGCCTTACCGGTATAGCCGACTCTAAGGGTACATTAGAAAAAGGCAAGGATGCTGATATCGTTATCCTCGACAATGACGTAAATGTGCGTTGTGTATTCACCAAAGGCAAAGAGGTGGAAGGCACCAATACCATGATTCATAACATTATCTAATCAGATATTTTTCAATATAAAGCGGCATGAAGGAGCTCTCGTTCTTCGTGCCGCTTTTTTTGCGATACACCGCTATATATACCTATAACGAATGTAACGTTAAAAACGACTTTGAGACCATAAAAAGCAGATAGTATCTTTTGCTTTTTAGAAACGATTTTCTATATTTGAGAATGTTAAACCATCTTTTTATTAGAGAATTAATTAAAAATCAGTCATTATGAAAAAGTACGTTGCAGAAATGATTGGAACGATGGTACTCGTTCTTATGGGATGCGGTAGCGCAGTGTTTGCCGGTAGTGTAGCAGGTACAGTAGGTGCTGGTGTAGGAACAATTGGCGTCGCTTTGGCGTTCGGCCTTTCAGTTGTGGCGATGGCTTATGCCATCGGTTTATCCCTTGTATTGATACACATAGTATGTATTCCTATCACAGGAACCTCTGTAAATCCTGCACGTAGTATAGCCCCGGCATTGTTCCAAGGCGGTGAAGCATTATCACAGTTATGGCTATTCATCGTAGCGCCATTTGTAGGAGCTGCCCTAAGTGCGTTGGTATGGAATTATTTCGATGAAAAGAAATAAAGTTACGTCATAAAGCTTACATAGTTAAAGTCATCTTGTAAGTAGATATACTCAAAACGCAGTCTAAGGATGTACAACAAAACATTCTTAGACTGCGTTTTTTATATTCATATTAAACAGAGTTGCACTAATTCTTAATAAAGTTGTCTTACTTCGAACGATACGCGTGCTTACTTCGAACGGAGTAAGCGCTCACTTCGAGTCGGTCAACGTGCTTACTTCGGTCGAAGTAAGACGACTTTGTTAAAGGTTTTCATGATTTTCATGTATTTTCCCCGATTTGTCCGTAGCTATGATGTTGTGAATAGCTTTCAATTTAGTATCTTTGTTCCATTAGGAACACCGGCGGTTCAAACACGGCACAGAAGCCCGTAGTTGTGAATAGCTTTCAATTTAGTATCTTTGTTCCATTAGGAACACCTGATGCCAACCGTAATATCGTAACTAATTTTTCAAATATTCAAACTTTAACTATAGATTGCTAAGTATGAGAACAATTTTTTTATTACTATTTATCAGCCTGTTTATGGTTGATCTTTCAGCCCAGACAAATTACTACAGGCAAGACAAGACTTTTTATGAAGAAGGGTATACTTACCAATGTGACGTGACAGAAGGAGCAGGGCTTGTAAATCTTTATAATAAGGATAGCAAGTACATTTATGCCAAGCTAATAAACAGACATACAGGAGAGAAAATAAGTAGAGAAGAGGAGTTTTTAAACAAATTTGAGGAAGAAACATGGACAAAACCGAAATGTCGCTCAATAGTGAACAATGCATTCTCCTCTGACGAAAAGCAGCGTGTAAAGGGAAAGGAACTTATAATAACAATGTATATAGATCCTGATACTGGGAAAATAGCAGATGTGGAATTTATTTTTACGAATTTCAACCCGTATGCCACTATCCCTATATCGGTATATCGTAAGATAGAGGTTGAAATAAAGAAGAATATCTGGTTTAACATTACACCTGATGGAAAAAAATTCAATTATATAATGCTTTGGTGGGGTCAAGAACCAAAGTAGTGAAGCTTCTGTGTTCGTGAGCCCCACTCTCCACGGTAGGTTGTGAAAAGCTTTCAACTTAGTATCTTTGTTCCATTAGGAACACCTTTTTGTTTAATGTTAATGCTTATTATTTATGAAGAAGCTATTTTTGTTTTTAGTTGTTTTATGTACTTGTGTTAGCATTAACGCACAGGTCTCCGTTGTCGATTACATAGGAACATGGAGAGGTGAGAAAGGAGATACCACCTTCACTATAAAATTAGTCAAAGGAGAAACTTTACATAAAGGAAGAACTGTAAAAATATTGGGTGGTTATTCAGTCAGCGTAAAAGGGCAATATTCTGATGACTATCTTAAGATAAACACTCATCGTGTTGACGGCATAAGATGTCCTGAACAGAATATTTATATTACTGCCTCTTACTTTTCTTACAGCCCTGAATCTATAGGTCTTATTTTTTATGACCAGCGTAAGAAACATTTTGATAGGAATGGTATGCCAGGTGGTAGAATAGATTATATATCCAAAAATAAGATACGCTGGACTTTGAATGAGAACCTTGGTATATGGATTAGAATAGAAGGCGATGAGGATGCGGAGGAAGTTCATCCCATAGGTTTCTCCGTACCTACAGATATAATAATGACCAGAGTAGAATAGCTTTCAATTTAGTATCTTTGTTCCATTAGGAACACCAATTACCAAGCTAGCAACGAAAAATGAGTAGTTGTGAATAGCTTTCAATTTAGTATCTATATTCGAACACCTGCGGTATTGAGCATACCGCATAAAAAAATAGTGCCCCGACTCACGTTGGGGCACTATCTACACAAACACAAAATAAAACACGACAAAACTACAAAGCAAACATCACGTTTCTATCTTTACGACAGTGACACTATCGTTATTCACATAAGAACGTATCTGTATATGTTTGCTCGTTTATATCAATACAAATATAAATCAATTTTGTAATTGTGCAAACATTTTTGCACAAATTAACAGCATGTTATTGAATACCTTTTTCGCGCAGGTGCAACTGCCAGTTCCATGCTGAACGAAGGGTGTCTTCTATAGGGGTATCGGCTTTCCAACCTAATTCGGTATTAGCCAAAGTAGGATCGGCCCAAACCTTAACGATATCACCTGCACGACGGCCTACAATCTGATAATTCAGTTTTACGCCTGTAGATTTTTCGAATGCATTGATAAGTTCCAATACTGAAAGTCCGCGACCTGTACCAATGTTGAATACTTCTACGCTTTCTTTCTGCTTGTCTTCCAAAATACGGTTCATGGCGATAACGTGAGCCTTTGCCAAATCGACTACATAGATGAAGTCGCGGATACATGATCCGTCAGGAGTATCGTAATCATCACCGAATACGCTCAGTTTTTCGCGGATACCGATAGCTGTCTGAGTAAGGTAAGGGATAAGGTTCTGCGGAACTCCGTTAGGCAACTCACCGATAAGAGCTGATGGATGTGCACCGATAGGATTGAAGTAACGCAACATAACTGCATGGATAGGAGAACCAGAAGCGACAGTATCGCGGATGATTTCTTCGTTGATCTGCTTAGTGTTTCCATAAGGAGACTCGGCTTTCTTGATAGGAGCGGCTTCTGTTACAGGAAGAATATCTGGCTGTCCGTAAACTGTACATGAAGAAGAGAATATGATACCTTTTACATTGTGCTTAGGCATCAACTCCAATATGTTGATCAGAGATACCAAGTTGTTGCGATAGTATTTCAAAGGCTTTTCTACTGATTCGCCTACAGCCTTACTAGCAGCAAAATGGATGATACCCTTTATGCCTGGATACTTAGTGAATACGGCATCCATACCTTCATAATCCAAGCAGTCTACTTCTTCAAAAGCCGGACGAATGCCTGAGATTTGTTCGATGCTATCTACTACATCGGCGCGCGAATTAGACAGATTATCTACTATCACTACTTCGTAGCCATTGTTCTGCAATTCTACCACTGTATGAGAACCGATATATCCAGTTCCACCGGTAACTAAAATTCTTTCTTTCATTACGCTAAAGTTTTTATATACATTTAAGTTATAATGACAAATGTAGGTATTTATAATAACACAAACAAGGTGTTTTGTACACAAATTCTACAAAAAAAATCCCCATATTATCCATTTCATCTAAAAACGGATAATATGGGGAGATTTTATTCTGGCATAAGCTCACTCAATAAAAGTGAAGCTCTTTTTCCATCTATTAGAGTCCGAACACTGCTGCCAAACCTTTATCAACACCAGAGAAGCCCATGAATGCCATAGCGAGCAATCCGGCTGTTACAAGTGCTATAGACATGCCACGCATACCCTTAGGAATGTTTACCAAGCTAAGTTGTTCGCGGATTCCGGCGAATACTACCAATGCCAACGCAAAACCGATAGCGGTAGAGAACGCGTAAACTACACCTGTAAGCAAATCGTAGTCTTTCTGAATTACCAAGATGGTAACACCGAGTATACAGCAGTTAGTGGTGATAAGCGGCAAGAATACGCCCAGTGCTTGATACAGTGCAGGAGAAACTTTCTTAAGGATGATTTCTACCATCTGTACCAACGCTGCGATAACCAAGATAAACGCGATAGTCTGCAAGTATGCTAATCCACAAGTATCGAGCACGAATTTCTGAATAACATAAGTTACGATGGTAGCCAATGTCAATACGAATGCCACTGCGGCTCCCATACCCATAGCGGTCTCTACTTTCTTTGATACACCGAGGAACGGACAAATACCCAAGAACTGAGACAACACGACGTTATTTACGAAAATAGCCGTGATAAATATCAATATATATTCCATATCTTATTCTTTTAAAGGGTTTATGCTTTCTTAAAGCGATTTACAATAGCAATGAGATAGCCCAATACGATGAAAGCACCCGGTGCCAATACGAACACCAGCATTCCGTAATCTTCGGGGAAGATAGTCATTCCGAAAATCTTTCCTGTACCAAACAACTCGCGCACACCACCCAGAAGTGTCAAGGCAATGGTAAATCCGAGTCCGATACCGATACCGTCGAAAATAGAAGGGATAGGACCGTTCTTTGCGGCGAATGCTTCGGCACGACCCAAGATAATACAGTTTACTACGATCAACGGAATAAACAGACCCAAAGTGGCGTACAAATCTGGAACGTATGCCTGCATCACCATCTGAAGCACTGTTACCAACGATGCGATAACTACTACGTACGATGGGATACGAACCATATCTGGTACGAGATTCTTGATACAAGAAATCACGAAGTTAGAACAAATCAACACGGCCATAGTGGCAAGTCCCATAGACATACCGTTGATGGCGCTTGATGTAGTACCCAAGGTAGGGCACATACCTAAAAGGAGTACAAATGTAGGATTCTCCTTGACGATACCGTTTAATAAAACTTTCAAGTTATTCATAATCAATTTCCTCCTTACTCATTTGTTGATTCGGCAGCGTCGGCGCTACCTTCTGTTTCATTATTCTTAACGCGCAAAGTGGCACTGCTTGTTGCATCAGAAGATGTAGAAGCTTTTCCTTTGTAGGCTTTATAAGCGTTGTTTACAGCCAACAAGAATGCACGGCTGGTAATAGTAGATGCGGTAATAGCGTCTACATCGCCACCATCCTTAGATACTGTAAGTTCTTTTTCGCCCGGGTTCTTTCCGATGATGTCGCCCTTGCCTCCTTTTTGGAACCAGTCGCCAGCTTTAGCACCCAATCCCGGAGTTTCAGCATGTTCCAATACGCTATAACCAGATATAGTACCGTCTTCGGCAAAACCTACCAATACTTTCAGTTTACCACCGAAACCGTCGGTTGCAGCCTGAACGGCAGTTCCCTTGTTGGTTTCATAAATGATGGTAAACTCATCGATATTTTCAGTGTTCGAAACTTGAGGCATTTCATCTGCGTTAAGCACGCTCTTCAATGCGTTGTTCAATGTCTCGGCTTTGATTTTTTCGATAGGACCAGCAGTGACTTGGTTTACATAAGCAAGGATACCACCGGCTACCACAGAAATGACGGTCAATACGACCACCATATTTAATAAAGATGATTCCAGCTTTTTCATTTTTTCATTACCTCCCCGAATCGTTTAGGTTTGCAATAAGTGTTGATTAACGGAGTGAATGCATTCATGATGAAAATAGCGAACGACATACCTTCTGGGTAAGCACCGAACAAACGGATTACCACGGTAAGGAAACCGATAGCTACACCATAAATAATCATTCCCTTGTGAGTCATCGGCGAAGTGACATAGTCGGTAGCCATGAAGATGGCACCCAACATCAAACCACCGGTAAACAGATGGGCAAATGGAGATGCATATACTGCAGGATTAGCCAAATGCATCAAGCCTGAGAATACGAATACTGTAGCGATGATAGATACTGGGATATGCCATGAAATAATTTTCTTCCACAACATATAAGCCAAACCAAGCAACAGAGCTACAGAGCTGATTTCACCGATACAACCCGGATTGTTTCCGAGGAACAAGCTCAATGTATCGGGTAACTGATTCAAGGCTTCTACATCGCCGTGTACAGCCATCTTCATCAATGCCAACGGAGTAGCAGCGGTTTCGGCATCTGTATAAGCAGCGAGCTGTCTGGCTACAGGCCATGAAGTCATCTGTACAGGGAAAGAGATCAATAAGAAGATACGTCCTACCAATGCGGGGTTGAATGGGTTGCAACCCAAACCACCGAAGGTCATCTTACCAATACCGATAGCTACCAATGCACCGATAATGATAATCCACAACGGAAGATTTGACGGAAGATTGAACGCCAACAATACTCCGGTAAGGATAGCCGAACCGTCGGTGATAGTAGTACGTTCGCGTTTCAGAATGAACTTGGTGATAGCCCATTCAAAGAACAGACACGACAAAACAGAAGTAAGCGTGACTATAACAGCCCCTAAGCCAAACATATAGAATGATACAAGCAAGGCAGGTACCAAAGCAATGAGTACACCGTACATGTTTTTCTGTACGCTATCATTGTTATGCACATGGGGCGATAATGATACAATTAATTTATTAGCCATAATTTTTTCTAAAAACTTATTTCTTAGCGTTGCGTGCACGGATTATTCCGCCCACCTTACCTTTTCCTAAACGGATGTAGTCCAACATCGGACGATGAGAAGGACATGTAAACTGACAAGAACCGCATTCGATACATGACATGATCATTTCTTTTTCTACGCGTTCCCAGTCAGCATTTGCTGAACATGTAGCCAAAAGATATGGCTCAAGTCCCATAGGACATGCGCTCACACACTTAGCACAGCGGATACACGGCTGAGGTTCTGCACGTTTAGCTTCTTTATCATTCATGATAAGTACACCAGAGCTACCTTTACAGATAGGAACTTCAGTATTTACCAATGCCTTACCCATCATCGGACCACCGCCGATTACCTTTCCGGTATCTGCAGGAAGACCTCCGGCAGCGTCAATCAGCTGGCTCATCGGAGTACCCATACGAGTCAAGAAGTTAGACGGGTTAGCAAGTGACTTTCCGGTAACGGTTACCACGCGCTCAAACAATGGCTTGTTCTTCTGAACAGCTTCGTAAACAGCGTATGCAGTACCTACGTTCTGCACTACAGCACCTACGTGGATAGGAATTGCGGGAGGTGCAGGTACCTGACGACCGATAACAGCGTCGATGAGCTGCTTTTCACCACCTTGCGGATATTTCACCTGCAAAGGAACAACTTCAATGCCTGCATAGTTTGCAGCCTTTTCAGTCATCAACTTGATAGCGTCTGGCTTATTGTTTTCGATACCGATATAACCTTTAGTTACCTTAGCGGCCTTCATCAGCAATGAAACACCAACCAAAATCTGGTCTGCCTTTTCCAACATCAAACGATGGTCGGCAGTAAGATACGGTTCGCACTCTACAGCATTGATAATAACGCATTCTGCCTTGCATCCCGGAGGAGGCATAAGTTTTACGTGAGTAGGGAAACAAGCTCCACCCATACCAACTACACCGGCGTCTTTAATCTTCGCAACAATTTCTTCAGGAGTCAACTTGCACTCTTTCACCAAATCAGCGCTGCGGTCGATAGATTCTTCCCATTCGTCACCTTCTACATCGATAAAAATAGCTGGTTTACGATAACCACTTGCATCGATAACACTATCCACCTTATTTACTTTTCCTGAAACGGAAGAGAAAATAGCAGCCGAAACGAAGCCTCCAGCCTCGGCAATCTTAGTACCGACCTTTACGACATCGCCTCTTTTTACAATAGCGGTAGCCGGAGCACCAATATGCTGAGATAAAGGAAAGACTGCCTGCTTAGGAAGTGCAAGGGTCTCTATTGCTTTACCGGCTGACAATTTATTTTCTGCTGGATGTACTCCACCAATTCTAAATGTCTTCACTTTTATATTGTTTTATTTTAATTACTAATAGATGAATTAAGCCTTTGGTTCGGCTTCTTCTGCTTTCTTTTCAACCGGAGCTTTAACTTCTGCAGGTTTTGCTTCGGCCGGTTTTGCTACAGCTGGCTTAGCTGCATCGGCTGGAGCGGCTTCTGTTTTCGGCTTGCGAGGAGGGAAGTTAACAGCAATAATTGCGTTTTGCGGACATTCCATTTCGCACTTACGGCAAGATTTACACTTAGCAGGATCAATGTAAGCCAAGTTGTTTTCTAATGTAATAGCTTCGAACGGACATACTTTAACACACTTACCACATCCGATACATGCTGCAGTACAAGCCTTACGAGCTACTGCACCTTTGTCTTTGTTTACACACTGTACATAAACACGGCGGTTGTTCTTACCCTTTGGACGAATCTCAATGATGTTACGAGGACATGCCTTGCTACAAGCGCCACAGGCAGTACACTTAGCTTCATCAACTTCAGGAAGTCCTGTCTCAGGATTCATGTGGATAGCATCGAACTTACATGCTTCAACACAGTCGCCACAGCCCAAACATCCAAAAGTACATCCAGTCTCACCTCCGTAGGTAGAGTTGGCAATAACACAAGAACGAACGCCATCGTACTGAGTAACTCTTGGACGATTAGCACAAGTTCCGTTACATCTAACCACTGCCACCTTAGGTTCTGAAGCAGCGGCTTCCAATCCCAAAATTGCTGCAACTTTTGTCATGGTTGGCTGTCCGCCTACAGGACAAAGTTTGCCTTCCAATGAACCAGCCTTAACGCATGCTGCGGCAAAGCCAGAGCAACCAGGGTAGCCACATCCACCGCAATTAGCCTGAGGAAGCACTTCTGCCACCTGTGCTATACGGGGATCTTCATACACAGCAAACTTCTTAGAAGCGACAAAAAGAATAATGGCAGAAACCAATCCAATTGCCCCTAAAGAAATCACTGCAATTAAAATTAAATCCATAATATAAGTTAGTTATTTAATAAATTATAAAATTGATTCTACGTAAAAGGTGAACGAGCGTTTAAGCTTTCCACGACACAAGTATAGGATAACGTAATATGGAACCAGAGAACAAAGCGCAACAACCGCAGCAAACAGTTCGTTATCTTCGCCCATAAATGTCAAAGATAAAACCAAAGCTAACATAAGCACGCAAAAAGGCACGACGAAAGCTAATAACACAGCCTTCATCCCCATAGAAGTTCTGCCCGCAAGCATAATTCTATCACCTATCTTACATGGTAAATTGAGGATGTTAAATACTTCGATTATCTTTTCCTTAGTATCAGACACGCTACAATGTCCCTTTACACTACATGAGGAACAAGCTGAAGATTGAACGATTTTCACCTTTAGATGAGAACCATTCATGCTTTCCACAATACCTAAATGTTTAATGCTATCCGCCATATAAAGATTGTAAACTCAACATTACAAAATCAGGGCAAATGTAATATAAATATTGTTTCGTCGGTAACGCAAACGAGGAATTTCTTATTAAAAAAACAAAAATTTTAACGAAGCACTATATATCACCTAAAAATATAAAAAAATCAAGACTGAAGAGGTATTATAACATGGATGTAAACTTCTAAAACAACTAGTATTTTTAAAACCTGAAGATAATATATAAATAAGGTATCTGGAAAGCACCTTTGCGGCATAGGCATAAAAAAAATTCCCCTCACAACTGAA
>ULYM01007862.1_pt1 | contig 19797 bp, 9 predicted proteins | sample 1962141 | NCBI WGS metagenome assembly ULYM01 (sample SAMEA4835862, study PRJEB28245) | human gut metagenome | biome: gut microbiome; material: fecal sample | place: Denmark | collected 2008
TTCGCAAACTTGGCGCCCTGTAAGGGCAAAAGCTTTAAAACTCCTAACAATATACAAAGCTTTTGCCATTACAGGGCGCCTTTCTGATTGTCATTGTACCCAGGGCATCGCCCTGGGCTAAGAGCTTCTGCCCCTTCAGGGCGTGCTGCTTCTGGAAGCTTTTGAGCCTTCAGCCCGTACTTAAACCACTTGCGAAAGTTCTGTTATATGATATAACGAACAAAAGTTCATTTTATTTTCTTTCCACCTCTATCTTTGCATCACCTGGACGATAAAGATAGGATCAAACTTCCGTCCTTGACAAGGATATGACTCTGCGATTAACAAAATATATACTGTTTTAAACATTTTGTTCCTTACGCCAGGCTGCTGGCGTCTTGCTCTCAAAGCGCGAGAACACCCTTGAGAAATAAGAGGACGAGGAGAAACCGGAATAGATAGCCACCTCTTCCTGTTTGACATTCGGATTCTCACGCATATAGCTTTTTGCCTCTTCCAGACGCAGCTTCGTAATCCAGGTGCTGAAGTTGGTACCGTGTTTACGGTTGATATAGCGAGACATATATAGCTTGTTGGTACCCATCTCTGCCGCCAAGTCATCTATCGTCAACTGAGGAGCGAGGAACCGCTTTTCTGCAATCCATCTCTTCACTTGCTCACCAAAGAGCTGCTCATAGTTGTCTGTCTTCGAGGATTTCAGTTTTTCTGTATCTGTCTCTATCCTTTCTCTGTCCGTTACCTCAGCGCTGTTCAACTTACCATACATGGAGGCATAGTTGATGAAACTGATGGCTATGTAGAAATTGACAGAGACGACATAAACCTGGAAAAAATAATTGTAGATAATGCCCTCAAGCAACGTGGTGAAACACAGCACACTGGTAAGGATGATGAGGATGACACTCTTCTTGATCCATAACATAAACTGCTGCATTTCCTCCGCAAAGTAATTGTCCAGTTTACTCCTCTTCTCATTATATAGGATATAGAAACGTCTCAAGAGCAACACGTATTGCACAAAGAATATGAAGAAGGGGAACCACGAGACCCAAGCACCCGCTTTGCCAAAGACTCCTATGGTGGAAGTTATCATCAGGGCAACAGATGCCAGGAAGACAATCCAGTCCTTACTGAAGTTTCGCCACGACATATACTTCTCGTCCAACAAATAGAAGAAAGTAGAAAAGAAGAAGATGGCTTCCAGACAGAAGAAGATAAAATCAGAGCACTTGATATATGGATTGAGCTCTTTCCAATCGGCAGAGCTGGAAAGAGCTAAGTCGACGACAAGGTTCAATCCCATGATAAAATATGTAGTTGCCAAACATCTCTTCGCCTTGCGATAAGAAAGATATTCGGCAGCAAGAGGCACTTTTCCGAACAACAGGACAATGCCGAGGCCAAAATAAATGGCTCCAACACATAGAATCAACACATTGAAATAATGCTCTAACAACTCTATCATATACAATTCTTATTACGGGATACAAAAGTACGAAAAATAATTATTACCCCCCCGAATTAATACAAAAAAGCGACATTTTTCACTCTTTTTACACTTTTGCGTCATTTTTTTCCATTTTTGAAATTGTAAAAAGGAAAATCTTTCCAATATTAAAAGTATTCACTAAAAATTTCCACTACCTTTGCAAAGTTTAAAAACTGGCGCTCCAACTATTCATTACCAAGAACTGAGCGTCGAAAATAGTATGAGTAAAACTTATTCAAAGACTTTTCTAAATTGAAATGAAATGAGAAAAAAACTACAACAACTGCACAACGAAGCAGCACAAAAGAGATTCACCACATTCATTGCTCTCCTTGTCATGCTTCTATTCGCCATTGGAGGAAGTCTCCAAGTACAAGCCCAGGATAACAATACGAATGGAACCCCCATCACGGGCATCGAATCGCTGACAGGTTTCAGCGAGGATCAGGTAAGAGCTGCTGCAATCAGCGACAACACTTTTCCTGATAAAGACAAAAGCAAGATCTTCTTCCTATACAATGTCAAGACGGGTCTGCTGCTCAATGCAGGAGGCTATTGGGGAACTCATGTCTCTTTGAAAGAATACGGAATGCCGCTATGGATACATATCGACGAAGAAGGCTGGATTCACCTTGCACAGAAGTTTGACTCGAAGGACGAGGATGGAGAAGGAAATTACTTAGAATACGAGACAGGGAGAAGTAATTCTGCAGACAATGGTGTGTTTATAGACAGAGCTTTTCTTTATACAAATGAAAGTGGCTCTACAACAACAACCACCATCATCAGAAGAGGTTGGAAGATGGAAGCTGTTGAAGGAAAAAACAACACCTACAAGCTATATACTTACAGCAACAGTTCAAACACATCTGCAAGTTTTGATACGACCAATAAGTATTACCTCATCGCAGCCAAGACACAAGGCGACGTGGACAAAAACTGCGGTGCCGTGGTAGCAGGAAGCACAGAGATAGCCCAAGACTACGACGAATGGAGATTTCTGTCATACCAGCAGATATTAGATCTCCAGGTCAAGAACACCAACAACATCACCTCGTCCATCGACCTGACCTTCCGCCTGAAATGCCCAGACTTCTCTCGTGAGAATGCGGCTATGAGCAACTGGAAGGCTTATCAATATGGAGAAAGTGGCAAGATCAGATTGGGCTTGGAGCATTATTACAAACATTACGTTAAAAAAAGCAATGGAACAACTGACGGCAGCAATATTGAGATCTATGAATATTATACCTCAGATTTCAAAAATAACTTCAGCTACACATTTCCCGATGGCGCTATCACGCCGTTCAAAGAAAACACGGATTACGAGCGTCATTGCGGTAAGTATTATTGCGCTGATGCCAAGAATTTCCGAGGCACCATCTACCAGGATGTCACTGTGAGTCAAGGTGGTGCATACGTCATCGAGTGCAAGGGATTCTCCACTACCACTAAGGCAAAGCTCTATGCCTGCTTGGTGAATAAGGTCGACAACACTGCGGACACCAAGACGATGCATGCCACCGTCCTGGGACAGACTGATTATATGTCTAAACAGGAAAAGGATGCGCTACATATCGAAGAGCAGAATATGGACTATGCTGCCAAGGAATTCTACGGCAGTCACAAATATTTCAACAGTGTGCTGGTACAGGTGCCAGAAGGTGGCGGCACTATCCGATTCGGTATCGAAATCGGAACGCTGAATGACACGGAGCCTGTGGCATCGAAGAAAGAGTGGACGGTATTCGATGATTTCCGACTCCTCTATACAAGCAGGACTATTGATGGCGACTTGGTTCTCGACCAGGACAGAGACAACCTGGATTATCTGGAGATATGCTCCAACACCTACAAGAGTGTGACGCTACACCTCAACAAGACCTTCGACAAGTACCAGTGGAATGGCTTCGTCTTGCCCGTAAGCCTCACCAAGGACCAACTCACGCAGGCATTCGGTCCTAACGTGAAACTGGCACAGCTCAGCAAGTTGACCAGCAATGAGATACAGTTTGTCAGCATAGACATGAGCAAGGTTGGAAACGACGAGATAGCAATGCAAGCCTACATACCTTACATCATTTTCCCTACCAAGCATACCGAACTGGAACAATCACCTGCCTACAAGGCATTGCTGAGTTCGACAGGCCACTACCAGGCGAAGGATGTACCGGTGATCATCGGCAAGAACCATATCGACATTCCCAATGTCTCATTCGCTGTTAACGGAGATAACGAGAACGACCTCAGCAATATGAATACAACGAACTGGACAACCAAGAGCAGTATTGTCGTTGACGGTTCAGGAACTCCATTCGTCACAGGCGACGGCAAAATGATAGCCTTCGGAACATTTGCCAGAACCTTCGGAGAAGGCACACAGAATACAACAGAGAGCGATGAAGATTACGGCAAATGGACCATCGAGAACAAGTCAAAGATCATAGAGGGTCGCAGCGACCTGAAGGGCTGCTACTTCTTCTCCAATGGTAAGATGTATTCTTCTGCTACAAGAACAAGAGGCTTGCGAGGCTTCAGCGTATGGTTTGCACCAACTACTGCTTCCGGCAGCACTGCCAAACCTGCCAACGTTTTCCTTGATGGTGTATCCTTGGACAAGACCACTGGCATCAGCCCCATCATCTATGGCGAAGAAGAAAGCAGAATTGACAGATTCGCCCATGGTATCTATAGCCTGAACGGTCAACTCATCAGCAACAGCAGTTCCTTGGACGGACTTCCAAGTGGAATCTACATTCTGAACGGCAAGAAAGTTATCAAGAGATAATCGGGAGCTACAAGTCTTGAGCAACAAAGCCAGGACTAACAAAACAATTAGTTAAACACTCAAAATCGACAGACGATGAAAAAAAGATATATGTGTCCTATGACCACAACCATCATGGCTGAGACTTGCAGCTTCTGCGCAGGCTCTACTCGCATATGGGTGGTAGACAAAAATCAAGACGACACTGAAGTGCAAAAAGAGCCATCCAGCTGGGGAGAAATCATCTATGACAAGGGACAAGGTACATTCGAAGATAAAGAAGACCCGTTCAACCCAGACAACTGGTAAAAGAAATACCAATCTGCATACGTGAGTATCCTTCTTACAAACTGAACATTCTCATGTACGGAAGTTCTATAAGAAATTACAATACCCGAGAGCGTAAGAACGCAATCATACCTCAAAAAAACTCGCAAGACTCTACTGAATCTTGCGAGTTTTTATGTTTACATGAATCACAATTCCTTCATCATAGATAGCTTAATCTGCTAAAGCAGGATTTGCTATAGCTGGATTTGCGCCTGTTGCAGATCAACCGCCTTGGCTGTCAGAGTACCCTTTCCCTTCAAGACAACGACACACTTGCCAAAGAAGGCCTTGCGATGAGGGTCGGTAAAACGTTCCAACGATGTCTGGCAGCCATTATCGGTGCCCAAAATCTTTGCATCTGAAGAGAAGAATATCTGGTTGTCGGCATTAGGACAGAGGTTACCATCCTTGTCTACCACCTGCACCTCGACAAAGGTAGTAGGATCGGAAGTACCGAAAGCCAAGGTACCCTGATAAGTTTTCTTCAATACGATGTGATGAGGTGCACCAGCCGTACGGATAGTCTGCTCGCCTACCTGCTTGCCGTCCTTACGTGCCACCACCTTCACTTCTCCTGGTTCGAAAGCAACACGCCACATCACATGATACTCGGTAGAATGCTGCCAGGCGGCTCCCTCATGGGCAGCTCCATATACCTTCTTGCGACGGATGCCCTGACTCTCGCCATTGACAAACAGCTCCACCTCGTCAGCATGATTGTAGTAGCACCACATATCAATGGTCTGCCCAGGAATCCAGTTCCAATGAGGGAAGAGATGCAACACCTCCTTATCGGTCCACTCGCTCTGGTACATATAATAGCTGTCCTTGGGTAAACCCGCAAGGTCTATCACACCAAAGTAACTGCTGCGTGCAGGATAAGCATAAGGAGTAGGCTCACCGATATAGTCGAAGCCTGTCCATATAAACTGTCCACCCACAAAGTCGTTGTGCTTGACCACATCCCATGTCTCCTCGTGCGTACTGCTCCAGGAAGCATGCATATTGTCGTAAGCCGAACACATGAACGACGGATCAGTGTAAGGCAACCACCACTCCTTAGGAGCAACGATGATACTGTCGCTTGGCATCTTGTAATAGCCGCGGGTCTGCAGGGCAGAAACACTTTCCGAGAAGATGAAAGGTTTGCCAGGGAAGTTCTGAGGCACATCCTTGACCCACTGATGATGGTAGTTGAAACCGATCACATCGATGGCTCCGCTCTTGAAGAGATGGTTCTTTGGGTCTGGCTCATTGCATCCTGCCGTGATGGGGCGCGTGCCCCAAGGGTCGTTCTCCTTTACCAATTCGGCAAGATGCTGCGTCAGGAGCGAGTTCACACTCAGTTCATCGCTATGTGCCAAAGTTGAGGCATCGTGACCAGCATTCAGTATCAGGTTGGCCTGCTCCAGTGAAAGTGTATCTGCTGCAGCATCCGACCATTGCTCGAGCACCTCGTTGCCTATACTCCACATGATGATACTCGGATGGTTTCTGTCGCGTTTTATCAGATCAGAGAGATCGCGCTTGTGCCATTCATCGAAGAAGCGAGCATAGTCGCCATTCGATTTCTTGCGGCGCCACATATCAAAACTCTCGTCCATCACGAGAATTCCCATCGAATCGCACATATTCAGCAGTTCGGGAGCAGGAGGATTATGACTGCTTCGGATGGCATTCACACCCATATCACGAAGGATGGTGAGTTTGCGATGCATCGCATCTTCATTCACCGCCGCACCCAGACAGCCGAAGTCATGGTGCTCGCAGACACCATTGATCTTGATGTTTCTGCCATTAAGGAAGAAACCTTTCTGGGCATCAAACTTCACTTCCCTGAAACCAGTGGTGGTGGTTGCGGTATCCATCACCTTTCCGTTCACCACCAGTTCACTCTTCACGGTATAGAGATAGCCTTTTGCGATGTCCCAAAGTTGCGGATTCTTCACCTTAAGCTGCTGTACCTTGTTGCCCAGGCTCTTTGCCACCACCTTTCCATCCGCATCATAGACAGTATTACGGATGGAAAGTTTCATCTTGCTGCCATGAGCAAGATAATCGACCTTCACCTTGACATCACCCTGCGGCGTAGTAGATACATACTGTCCCCACTGCGGAATGTATGCCATCTTCTGGGCCTTGGTGAGCCATACGTGGCGATAGATACCACAACCCGAATACCAGCGGCTGTTGGGCTGGTCGCTATTATCCACCTTCACGGCGATGACATTATCACCCTTCCTATTAATATAAGGTGTAAGATCATACTCAAAGGTACTATATCCATAAGGACGCGTACCGAGTTTGTGACCGTTGATATAGACCGAAGAGTTCATATACACGCCATCGAAGGTGATGGTAAAGCGGTCGTACTTCTCTTTCGGATTCACGGAAAAATGCTTACGATACCAACCGATGCCACCGGGAAGAGCACCACCGCTGGCTCCTGAGGGATTCGACGGGGCGAAATCACCCTCTATCGCCCAATCGTGAGGGAGATTCAAACTTCTCCAATGCCCATCAGCATATTCTGATCTCTGCATACCGGCACTATCGGCTAAAATGAAAAGCCAGTCTTTATCAAAAGACTGGCAATCACGGGCGCTCAAAGACTGAGCGCCCAATAGTAGAATTGCTAAAGCAAATATCTTCTTCATATTACTTCAATTTTACAGTAACAGACTTGCCTGCATACTTCACCATCTTGCCCTTAGGAGCCTTGGCGAGGCTGACGCCCTGTTCGCGGGTAGTTCCGACAAGTACTACATTGAAACGGCGTTTCAGCAACATACCATCAAAGCTACCCTTGCGTGCTCCGAAAGTAAGGGTCTTCTGAGCATCATTGTACTTGATGTCGATGGTAGCAAACTTACCCTTCTCGTAGTTATAGTTGGTACCTTCATCCTCGTAGATGGTGAACTCGCCATCCTTGCCAGCATAAACATAGAGGTCGATCAGTTCAGCCTTCTTCTGGTCGCACCACTCCATTTCAGGACCAACAGGGAGGATGGCTCCCTCTGGCAGGAAGACAGGTATCTTCTCATAAGGCGCATCGGCTACGATAGTCTGTCCGCCAGCATAGTGCTTGCCGGTATAGAAATCGTACCATCCCTTCTGCTTAGGCAGGTACACATTGCGAGAGTACTTCTGATATTCACCTATAGGACAAGCCATGAGGGCTGGACCAAACATCCACTGGTCTTTGATATCGAGTACATTGTCATCACCATTGAAGTCCATCACCAGTCCACGCATCATGGTGTAGTCCTTGAGATGAACCATACCAGCCATGCTGTAGAGATAAGGCATCAGGCGATAACGCAGTTTGTCGTAAGCAACGATGGTCTTGTAAGCAGGATGGTCGGCAGGAGCGATATTCCAGACCTCACGAGTTGGCCACTGACCATGGGCACGATAGAGAGGAACGAAGCAACCGAACTGGTTCCAGCGAGCCTGCAGCTCACGCCATTCTGTCAGGTCGGCATTCTCCTTACCAGTCTTGTCAAACTCCTGCTGTGCTGCTACATAACGGTTCTCTACACAGAAACCGCCCTGATCCATTCCCCAGAAAGGAAGACCTGCCATAGAGTAGTTCAAGCCAGCAGTCATCTGGGCACGCATATCCTCCCAACGGGTAGCAATATCGCCCGACCAAGTGGCTGTACTGTAACGCTGCTCGCCAGCAAAACCCGAACGGGTAAGCAGGAAGACACGCTGATTAGGGTTCACACTGCGCTGTCCATTATAGATGGCGTCAGCATTGACGATGCTGTAAGCGTTGAAATATTCGGTAGAGGTTCCGAGAGCTGTAGGACCAGAGAGGGCCTTGCGATACCACATAGGTGTGCAGTCGCGCACATTAGGCTCTGAGGCATCCATCCACCAGGCATCCACACCAAACTTATACTTAGTATAGAGATTCTCATCCATCTGTCGCCAGAACATCTTGCGGGCTCCGGCATCGTATGCATCATAGAAAGAGCCACGGAATCCGAGCCAGTCGTGAATGTCATCCTGAATGGCCTGATGATACATCCATCCCTTGCTGTCGAGTTCCTTATAGTTCTTTACTGTGTCATAGAACTTAGGCCATACAGAAATCATGTATCTTCCGTTCATAGCATGTACGCTGTCGAGCATGGCCTGTGGATTGGGGTAACGAGAACTCTCAAACTCGTGGCTTCCCCATGAGTCGAGTTTCCAGTAGTTCCAGTCCTGCACGATATTGTCGACAGGGATATGCAGATCACGAAACTTCTTCAAGGTACTCTCAATATCCTCGCTGCTCTGATAGCGCTCACGACTCTGCCAGAAGCCCAGCACCCACTTGGGATAAACAGGAGCCTTGCCTGTAAGAGTACGATAACCGCTGATCACTTCGTCGAGGTTCTTACCTGCCACGAAATAATAGTCCATATCGGGAGCCATCTCGCTCCAGATGCTCAACTGATTCTTTTCTGTCTCTGAACGAGGAGCTGCCACACGCAATCCACAATAAGACACGTCGCCATCAGGCTGCCATTCGATGCGGATAGGAGTCTTGACACCCTTGGCAATAGGAGTCTCAAACTTGAAGGAGTTAGGATTCCATGCTGTACGCCAGCGCTCAGGAACCACCAACTTATCGTCGATATATATCTTCATATAACCTGCATAATAAAGGATAAACTGATAGAAGCTGTTCTCTGGAGCTTCCACATATCCCTCATAGACAACCTTAGAGCCATTGAGTGCAAAACCCTTAGGCAGATTCTGAATACCACCCTTGTCGGTCTTGTTGCACAACTCGGAAGCTTCGGGCATGGCATACTCGAAATAGATGCTGTCTTCGCCACGTACAATTTTCTTGCCATTCTTATCGACATAAGTACCTGTGAGCTGACCTTCCTTGTCGTCCTTGTCGAAAAGGCGGAAGGCACGGTTCAACTGCAGATAATCATCCGGATTGCCCCAACGACAATAAGAATAAGAATCCCAGAGAATACCATAGTTCTTGCTGGATACAACAAAGGGCACACTCACCTTCGTGTTATACTGGAAGAGGTCTTCGTTCTTTCCCTTCATGTTGAGTTCCTCGCTCTGATGCTGACCGAGTCCATAGAAAGCCTCATTGTCAGGACTGTCGAAGAGAGCACGCCAAGACCATCCATGCTTCTGCGCCTCAGGCACCTTTGCCAGGTCTACACCGATCTCACGATCAGGCACCGTAAAAGGCTTGAAGGTCTTTCCACCCTGAGCTACCTCGCTGAGTAAAACACGGTCGTTGAGGTCATAGAAACAGATACGTCCTGTTGACTCATTGAGCACAGCACGCATGGCAGACGTAGTGACAACAAGGTTGTCGCCCTGCTCTTCCACCTTGAAAGAAGACTGAGCTTTCTGAGGTACAACGATCAGACTTGTCTTGTTGCGGAACGACTGCTCAGCTGTAGCCTGCACACGGATAATCTTATCATTGACCACCTGCAGACGAACCTGGTTGGGGCCGAAGTTCTGATGCTGTTTCAACTGAACAGTAATGAAATTACCATTCTTAACGAATCCTGCTGCCGAAGCCACTGTGACTCCCATAAGCAACACTGCTGAAATAAAAATAGATTTAGTTAGTCTCATTCTTAACAGATTAATTTTTGCTGCAAAGTTAATCATATTAGGGCTAATGAATACTACTCATTTGTTTACAATGAATGTATAAAATGTTAAACACCGCCATAAAAATATGTGCCAGAAGTTAAGAAACAACTTCTGGCACATAAAAAGGCCTATATCCAAGCCTCATCTATTCAGCTAATTTCTTCTTGTATTGAGAAGGTGTCATGCCATAGGTTTTCTGGAAATACTTGGAGAAATAACGAGGATTGTTGAATCCCACTCTGTATGCTATTTCGCTGACATTATACTCAGCCTCGTGCATCAACTCTTCAGCACGCTTGATACGCTTGGCACGCATATATTCAGAAGGTGTGGTGCCGGTAAGGGCAAGCACACGTTTATATAATTGTACACGAGAGATAAGCAGATGGGCACTCATTGACTCGACAGAAGTATCAGGATCGCCCATATTGTCTTGAATATAGAGGTCTACAGACTCCATGAATTTTCTATCCACTTCCGACATTTTGAACTCTTCATTCTGTTCTTCCTCCATGGTTTCCTCTACCTGTGAAGTCATCTTAGAATGGTCTGCAGAGGCTGCCACCTCGCCGGCAGAATGCGTCCACTTGAGGAAGTTGGCAATGCGCAACTTAAGCAGGTCGACATCGAAAGGCTTAGTGATATAGGCATCGGCACCACTCTCATAGCCCTCCTTGCGATGCTCGTCTGCCAGTCGGGCCGTCAGCATGACGAACGGAACAGAACGAAGACGTGCATCGTCCTTGACAAGACGGCAAAGTTCATTGCCATCCATCACCGGCATCATCACGTCGCTGAGGATTACATCAGGAGTATGCTTCATCATCCTGTCCCAGGCATCCTGACCATTGACAGCCTCTTCTACCCGATAAGTATCCGACAGCATTTCGTGCATAAACTCACGGAAGTCGTCGCTGTCATCAACCAGCATAACCAAAGGTTTGTCCTGCTGCTGATCAGCTGCAGTGTCTGCCTTTCCGCTATCTGCAGATGGGGCGTTGCCTTCGGGCTGAACACTGACAGAAACCTGAGACTCTGCCTGAGCTGCCTCCTCTCCATGACGGATAGGAATATCAACCACAAACACAGCACCTCCACCAGGATTATCCTCCACATGCACCTCGCCACCATGCAACTTGGCAAATTGCATCACGAGGTTAAGCCCAATACCGCTACCACCATAAGGCTGCATCTCGGTACCATTCACCTGATAGAATCTCTCGAACACCTGTTTCTTATCAGCATCGCTAAGTCCTCTGCCGGTATCTGCCACTGTCAACCGCAGCATATCTTCGGCAAGCGTCTTGTCGTCTTCCTTCGAACGGATGGTGAGCCCCACCGATATACGTCCGCCATCGGGAGTAAACTTGTAGGCATTGCTCAACAAGTTGTTCATGATTTTTCCCACCTTGTCGACATCAAAGTCCATCACCAACTTGGGCACAGAGGAGTGGAACTCCAACTGAGTATTGTTGTTGCCCAACTGCTGGAAGGTGTGACAGATATTCTGTACGAAAGACACGATATCCACCTTTGCCAACGACAACTTGCCTCTCTTCTGTTCCATCTTGCGGAAATCGAGAATCTGATTGACCAGACCAAGCAGACGCATGGCATTGCGATGAATCAGTTCCAGTTTATGACGTTTTCCCTCATCGCCCTCTTTCTTGATAAGCGCATTGAGCGGCGAGATGACAAGGGTAAGCGGTGTGCGAAGCTCATGGCTTACATTGGTGAAGAAGTTGAGTTTCAGTTCGTTCAGTTCCTCTGTCTTACGGATATCCTCCTCCATTTTCTGACGCTCATACTTGGCACGCTGCTTATTGATCATACGCTTGCGATAAGTGAAGAAGAGCAACATGATAATGAACACATAGATGAAGATAGCAACATTGGAAAGATAGAACGGCGGATGCACATGTATCTTCAACTCGCTGATCTCATCGCTCTCAGAACCGTCAGCATTGACCACTTTTACCTGAAGCGTATAGTTGCCTGGCGAGAGATTAGTAAAAGTTACCGACGGACGTCCCTCGGGTGTAAGAATCCATTTGTCCGAAACACCTGCCATACGATAGAGGAAACGACTTCGGGAAGGAACTGTCACCTCACTGGAAGCCAACTGAATGGTAAAGGCATTGTCCTTGCTGCTGAGGTCGAGCTCACGGCAGAAGTCGAGCGACTTCTCCAAGATGACACGTCCCTCGTACTCCTCGCCCGCCATAAGCGGATGGTCGAAGAGCACCAATCCGCTGAAGAGCACACTTGCACTCTTCTTTGCCTTGCTTCCTGCCTGCACCGGAATGATATTGACACCATCCTGTCCGCCTACAGCAATGGAGCCATCAGCCAAAATGGTAGAGGAACGATAGTTGAACTGCCCGTCCTGCAAACCATCGAGAGAATTATAGCTGGACAGATTCAAGTTCCAACGGCCTTGTTCTCCCTTGGATAATCTGACACGGGTAATCATAAACTCGGAGATGAGCCAGATGGCATGGTTCTTGTCCTCTTCTATCGAACAGCCCACCGATCCCTGCGTTCCATTCATCTCATTGATGGAAAACAGTTGGTCATTCACCGTATCATACATGATGATGCCTGCCGGCGAAGCCATCCAGATAATGCCACGGCTGTCCATCATGGCATAATTGGTGGAAGGACTGGGGAAGAGAGCTCTCGCGCGCGTACCTTTTATATTATGCATGGCATGAGTACGGGTGTTGAAGACGGTGAGATTCTGAGAATGTCCTACGAGCACTTCATCGCCCTTCAGTCTGAAGAAGGAGCTAATATAGTTGGATGGCAACTTGCTGTTGCCAACATCATAGGTCGTCATTCGGTCGGTCTTCGTATCCATCACCTGGAAGCCACCGCCCAAGGTTCCTATCATCAGTCGGTGCTGAGCATCTTCTTCCATGCACCATACACTGTTGTTGACGAGGTCGCTTGTGCCCACCTGATAAGCTTTCCACTGACCGTCACGATATCTTACCATACCCCCGTTGAAGGTGCCGAAGTACATGGTGCCATCACTCATGGTTACGCTGCTCACCACGATTTCCGACTTCAGCCCGGTCGTACTTCCTGGATAACGTACAGTCTGACCAGTCACAGGATTGTAGCTCAAGATACCTGCATCGTTGGTTCCACACCACAAATTGCCCTTGACATCCTGCGTGATGGTGCACACATCACCTAAAGGAATGGTGGTGAATCGGGAAAACGATGGCGAGAAATAAGCCAAACCATTCTTATAAGTACCCAACCACACGGCATCGTCCTTGTCGATAAAGATACGTTGCAGCGAGTTGTCGGGCAGCGAGTTCTGCTTGTAGTCATCCTTGAGATACTGTCTGCAGGTTTTGCGACGATAGTCTACAACCACCAGTCCGTCATGGTCGGTAGCCATCCACAGTCTGCCATCGGATGTGCTTGCCATGTCGCGTATCAGGAACGAGGGAGGCACGCTTCCTGAAATACCCTGCGTTTTAAGAAACGCACCCACTCCGCAAATCCACTTCTTTTGATTCACAGAATAGACATAGGTCTTTCCCTCCATCAACACCCAGTAGTTATTGTGGCTGTCGCTGAAAGTGTACAGACCATCCTCCCTGTTCTTTTTATAGGAAGTCAGGGCATTATTAGTCCAAAGTATGCGATGATGCTTGCCGTCTACACGACTGATTGTTCCGTTTCCATAAGAGATGATGACTGTTCCATGGTGATCGGAGAAATCGGTTATCCAGTCGGTTTCAAGGGTGTTGGCACTGGCCGACTGACCTTTCTTGGGGTAAGGAAAGAGATAGGGTTTCAAGGTCTTGGCGTCGACGAAATAGCATCCCTTGCCATAGATAGTTATCCATAGGTTCTTTTGCTTGTCGATGAAGACCTTGTCGATGCCCCCCGAGATGCCGAGTCGCTTTTCAAGCCAGTTCTCCGGTTTACGGTCAAACTGCTCCTTTTCATACTGATAGATACAGTAGCCCATATCGGTATGAATCCACAAGTTACCAATGGCATCCTGCTGGATTTCATCCACCGAGTTATTGGGGAGGGAGGCTGAACTGATATTATTATTCAGGAACATCTTGACACGGAATCCGTCATAGCGGGCAAGTCCTGCCTGTGTTCCAAACCACACATATCCCTTGTTGTCCTTGAGGATGGCATTGATATGACTGTTGCTCAGTCCGTCCCGGTTGGTGAGACGGTTGAACTCTATATCCTCATTCGCAGCCCTTGCTGTCGAAGTCAACAGACAGAGGGCCAGGACATAAAATACGTGAATTAGTAGTGTCTTGAATGTAGTATTTGTTTTTAGCGTCATGAGCATCAGGTTTTAGTTGTCGTTATTAGGTTTATTCGGTAGCAGGCAGGTGGGGTATTTAAAGCTTCTCAGAACTTTCGCGTATCTTGAGAATCATCGGAACCACCTCCTTATATATTTTATTATCTCCATTGATATTTCTCATGAGCAGTTCGCAGGCTTTTGCACCCTGCTCGTGCGCCTTGTCCATAATGGCAGTGAGACGAGGAGTAACAAAGGCAGCAGCATCACCATCGGTGAAACCGATGATGGCCACATCTTCAGGTATGCGAAGTCCCTTGGCCTTGATGGCATCAAAGGCAGCATAGGTGATGATGTCATTAAAGGCAAGAATGGCATCTGGCGGATTGGGACCCTCAAGCAGTCGGAGGGTATTATTGCGAGCCACCTCGAAGTCTATCTTGTCGCACACCACAAGGTGTCGGTCTATCGTGATATGGTTTTCACGCAAAGCCTCGAGATAACCATGTTTACGTCGGCGTACCATATCCAGATTATTTGGTCCTCCGATGAAGGCTATCCTCTTGGAGCCCGTCTCTATCATGTGCTGAGTGGCTTCCTGTGCTGCAACATCTCCATTAGCCACCACCTGCGAGAACTTGTCTTCGAGACAGCATCGGGCAAAGAATACGAGCGGAATGCCCATGTCATGGAGTTGTTCGAAATGGGAATAATCCACAGTATCCTGTGCCAGACAGGCGATGATGCCTTCCACATGCATATTAAGGAAGTTGTCGAGGGCACGCTCTTCGCATGTATGGTCCTCATGACTGTTGACACTGATAACAGAGTAGCCTTGTTTGGAGGCATAATCTTCTATACCATCAAGCACAGCTGCATAGTAATGGGTTACCAAGTTGGGAACAATAACTCCAATGACCCTTGGCGCTTCCTTGCGAAGGCTTTGCGCAAAGGGATTGGGACGGTAGTTCAACTGCTTGGCAAGCTCTTTCACTTTTCGTGTCATCTCCTCTCCCACCTCATGGCTGTTTCGCAAAGCTCTTGATACGGTAGCTATGCTCACGCCCAGATGGTCGGCGAGATCTTTGAGTGATGTTCTGCGGGGCTTCATGTGTGGTAAATAAGTTTATGCTATATATTAATTTCAACATGGCATCTTGCTGCCTTTTTTGTACAGAGATAAAGCAAACAAGCGCAATGAAAACTTGCTTTCAAATTGCCGAGTGCCGCCAATCTTCTGCAAAGATACATCATTTTTTCGTGAATCGAAAACGTTTACGTGCATTTTTTAATGAAAAACATATTCAGGTTTCTTTTTTTCTTGTAATTTTGCACTCAGAAAAGTAATGAATAGTTGATAATAAGTTAGTTAGAAAATTGGAGCTTAGTGATGTCGTGAGACATTTCTAAGCTTTTTTTGTGCGCTTACTTAAAGGCACTGCACCTGTCATGCCATTATATCACTCAACTTTCGCAGGGTGTGGGAATTTATTGAAATTAGATATAATATTCTGCCGAGTCGATGAGACCTGCTCTCAAGGCATATTTGGTCGCTTCATGGGCATTGTTGACATCGAGCTTTCTGAAGATGTTCTTGCGATGAGTGTTGACAGTATGAAAGCTGGAGAAACGTTTTTCGGCTATTTCCTTGGTCGTCATACCGAGAGCGATGTCTATCAGAATCTCTGTCTCTGTCTTGGTGAGTTTCACTTTTTCCTCAGTCTTGGCAGGTGGCGGTGCAAGAAGCACCTCCGTCATGTGCTGGCAGATAAAGCGACTGCCCTGCACACAATACAGAATGGCAGCCTTGATTTCCGACAGCTGACTATCTTTGGTCAAGATACTGAACTGCGTACTGCTTGCTATGAGCACACGTACAAAGTCCACACTCAGGTCTTCGCAGAAGAGCAACCATCGGGTGTGGGTGAATCGCTGGTGCAGGATGAGCAGCTCATCGGCATCGTTGATATCGAAGAGCGTATAGTCAAGCACTACCACCGCATCGTCGTCATCCTTCAGGGCAAGCATCAATTCTGCCTTGTCCTCTACGTACTTCCACTCAATTCCAGGCATTTCCTCCTTATCGCCAACATTCATCTGCTGAATGATGTGAACCAGTCCCATACGCGTAATGTCCTGTCTGTCTGCCAGTAATATTCTCATCGCATGCTTGTTTTTATGTTGATATTTTCTGCCTATACTCTTTCACACATTCTCCCATTTAGAATGTCATCGAGAATCCGAAACGTATGCCCCACTTGCTGATGTCCTCATTATTCAGATAGGTGAGTCGGCGCACATACTCTACAGCAAAGAACTTGAATATGTTGTGTACACCAGCCACACACTCCCAGTAGGGTGTATTGTTCATCACGTGCGATTTGCTTGGGAACTTAAACAGCTCCGTATCCCCTTGGTTTTTCTCCAAATAAGGATTGTTCTTATCGGTGAGGTTTCCCCATACGCCTTTCACGGCGAAATATTCACGCCACTTCAGCTTCTTGATGAGCGGAATACGGTTGAGCAACTTGCCGTTCATATCCCACGACAGAGACGCAAACACCTGACGGTCGTTGAGAAACTCCCAGTCTCTCATCAGGCTCACACTCGATTCAGACTCAAAGTACGAGAGGTTGACAGGCGGCAGGATGAGCATCGGGAATGGCACCTTGTTCCATTGAGCCTGTCCCACAGCATGGAAGTCGAGATAACCGAAACTGCCAAGCCACTGACGCTTATAGATACTCACTTTCGTGATGTTGCTGTGATACTGTCCGCCCATAAAACCTTTAAAGCCCATGGTATGCGAGATTCCTATCTCTGGACTGTCGAGGTTGATAGGCAGTCGTTGCTGCTTGGTGTTGACATAGGTGACTCCTGGATTGTAATTGATGCCCACATTGATGTCGGTCATTCTGATTTTCTTCACCTCGTTTCCATCCAGTGTGAAGTAGTGCAGATTGCCTGCAGTACGGTTGCTCTGCCAGCGTATACCGGTATTAAAACGCAGTCCCCAATCGGTCTCGTAAGTAAAGGCGAGCCGCTGTCGATGATAGAGGAACATCTCGTCCTGCGTTCCCGCACGGAAGGTCATGAAGATATTGTCCTTGTTGTGCTGCAGGTTGTCATCGGAAGGCGACATAATGTCACGGGACACCTCAAAGGTAACATTCCGCATCGGGAACTCGAAGGGACTGTTTTTCTTCTTGTTGAGCGAGTAGGTCAACACATGTCCTGTATACCATTCGTTACTCTTCGTACCATAGGCCGCATAGCCGTTCCAGAAGAAATGGGGATTGAGCGCAGCCATGGTACGACCAGCCAGACGAAGACGTATGCCGTCTACATAGTTTTTCGACAGATAGGTGTTGACAGGACCGAGGTCGAACTTACTTTTCTTTCCGCCCGGACCACTTCCTATCTCCACATAGTTCTCCATGAGAGCCTTTACACCCAGGATGATCCACTTGAAACCTTTGGAATTCTCCATGCGGTGGATGAAACTGTCCATCGACGATTCACTCTTGGTCAGGTCCACCTGCCGGTACTTGTTCCAGTAAGCCTCATCGCGGTTCATGGCATCTATGTCATGCCGCACTTTAGCCTTGCCCTTGAAAAGTACCTTGGGCAGTTCGTCGAAGGAATAGTCGGTAAGTCGGGTGTTGCGCACCACGAGCAAGTCTTGCAGCACCTTGTTGGTATGTATTTCCGCCACCATATCATCCTTGGAAAGCACCCATTCACCATTGTCCAAACGTGTGAATTCCTGCTCTATCTTCATATCCTTCACCCAGTTCACGTCGCTGTTGTGAGGCATATAGAGATTGCATTTCTTGACATGCAGTATACTGTCGGCTGTCACATACAGTTCGCCACGGAAACCGAAGTCCTGCGAGTTGGCAGGAATAAATTGCAGATGATAGCAGAGGTCGCGCTCCACATAGACCGTGTCCTCTATATAATAATGATAAAAGGAAATAGCCGTTCTGCCGATAGGCGACGGGAAGGGATACTGCAACAGGCGCACATAGTCATCATAGATATCCACATCGGTAAACACGTCTTTCATCGTGGTACTCAGAATCTCACCCGTCTGTATCACCTGCCCAATACCATTAGTCTGCTGTCCCTTGATGATATCTTTCTCGCTCTTGGGATCTTTGCGATAGATATGCTGCGATACCGTCTCGTCGACACTCACAGGGAGAGTGAGTTTACCATTATAGGGTGATTTCTCCACCTGGTCGAGCAGATATTGTCGTTTACTGAAAAACTTGCCTTCAAGCTGTTCTTTCGAAAGGTCGTTCAGGGCAAGGGTTATCTTCTGATATTTGTCATACTGATAGTATGGATGGTTGGCCAGATCGGTTTTCTTCTTGGCTGCGATAACGCGGCGCATCAGCTCCACAGCAGGATTGTCCTTGCGCTTGTACTTACCCCGTTTCGACTTCACCACCACTTCATTGAGCCTACGGCTGTCATCCTTTAGTTTTATCTCAAGGAAGTTGGTGTTGGCGTCCACCTTCACCGTCTGCGTCTTGTAACTCAAGGCACTCACGGTAAGCATCCAACCTTCATGCTTTTCTATGGAGAAGCGGCCTTCGCCATCGCTCGACACAGCTATTCTGTGTCCTCGGTACTGCACGCTGGCATAAGGTACAGCAAATCCGTCAACGTCGATGACGCGACCTGATATTTTCTGTTGTGCCATCATCTGCTGCGTCAAAGCAACAAGCAGCACAACCATCATATATATGCGGAGTTTAATCTTCATGTCCTAAATACCTTTTTTGTCTTTTATAACTCTTCTCTTTTTTGTAATTCTTTCTGTCTTTATCAGGGCACACTCTCCCCTTCACTGATTTTGATTGCAAAGTTATAAATATTATCTGAAAAGAGAGGAAAACTTTTTAATTAATTTAGTTTTTTACCTTATTTTTGGCATATTTGTCGAATATTGGAAAAAACTATTTGGTTATTTAAGGTTTTTGGCGTAATTTTGCAAACTGAACGTTTTCGTTAAGCCAAATGGGCAGAGAAAGCTGGCTTTCACTCTGCCATGGCGAGAAAAGTGCGCGCAAGCGAACGTTTTCGTTAAGACAAATGGGCAGAGAAAGCTTGCTTTCGCTCTGCCATGGAGAGAAAAGTGCGCGCAAGCGAACGTTTTCGTTAAGACAAATGGCGAACTCTTATACTCAAGTATCGCATGCGGTTCAAGTACGGGCTGAAGGCCCAAAAGCTCATAGCCCAGGGCAATGGACGCAAGCAGCACGCCCTGAAGGGGCA
>ULYM01034396.1_pt1 | contig 19767 bp, 33 predicted proteins | sample 1962141 | NCBI WGS metagenome assembly ULYM01 (sample SAMEA4835862, study PRJEB28245) | human gut metagenome | biome: gut microbiome; material: fecal sample | place: Denmark | collected 2008
GGGGCAACGGACAGACGCGGGCAGGCTACTGCCAGAAGCGGAAGAGACCAGCGAGAAAGCAGCAGGCACAACGGCAGAACAACAGAACTTGGTAGAGACCATACTTCGGATGAAGTTGGAACATGCCAACGAAATGCGGGCTACGGAGCGTGAGCACCATGAGCGTGAGGACAGGATAAGGCGTGACTGTCAGGCCAGCTTCGACGCAGAGCGCAATCGGCTGATGGATATCATCGAGCGACAGAATGCGGAGCTGTCAAAGTTCTACCAGCAGGGACGCGAACAAAAAGAGGCCATGTGGATAGCAGCCGACGGACCTGACCATAAGTAACCCAAAAACCACCTGTCACGTCATCACGACGGGACGGGTGGCCAACCTTAAATCTAATACCATGAATTACCTTTGATTTTCTGAGATACCGCTGTACCCAAACAAACTACTTAAAAACTAATCTACTAAAACAAATCTCATATAAAAAACAATTCATCAGTTATAACGCTTCCAACATAGAGAAACCACCGACGGCTTTCTCTGTAACGAAGATAGCTGGCTCATTCTGAGTAGATACCTGCATCTTAAAGCCTGCATTTTCAAGACGAGTCAGATAGACCACGAGCGGATCGCCCAGCGTCGTAATGTACGCCTTGAAGAAAGCACGGAGCTTGGTTTCATCAAAGATGGTCGTAGCAAACTTCTGTTGCTCTACCGGCTCGTAGGCATCTATGAACGCCTGCACCTTCTGAGGAATGATATAATCCTCAATGGTGGTGCCCTCGCGCTTTGCTTCCTCGTAAACGTCCTTTTCCTTCTTTTTACCCATACATTGTTATTATATATAGAGGTTAAGACTCTGCTTTCTCCTGGCGAAGAGCCATATTCTGCTTATAGGTATATAGCCCCTCCATAATGGTATGCAAGCCCTCTGCAAAGCAGGGGTATTCAGCACAGATGTAATAACTGTCACCATACAGAAAGAAATTAGGCGTTACCGACATGTTTACTACGCCTTCACCTTCTGGCTTCATATCCAGCAGAGCAAAGAGCGGATAGACTTCTACCACCGGCAAAGCCTGGCGGTCCTGTTCGGCACGGATGGCACGACGAAGCCATGCCGGACAGTCGGCCTTGCTCATATTGCGAGGCACAGACTCATCACCATAAAACTCCAGATACGACACAAAGGAGTAGCGGGACATGCGCTCATCGAGAGCCTTTGCATCCTTCTCGCGGTCATCGGTACGCTTCATCTTAGCAATGGCCGCCCACTGGTCTAACGTCTTCTGCGGCTTTGCCTGTTCCCATGTCAGGTGCTTCTTTGAGTAGATCTTATTCCAGGTATTCGACGGATGGAAACGGTCATCAGGAATCACCAGAATGTCTGCACGGTACATACAGTTAGGTTCATAGAGGGCCGTACCATCCTTTGCCACCAGTTTCTTACGCCAAACACGCTCATCAGGGGTAGTCTCAAAAATCAGATAGTCAACACCGCCCTCAAAGAACTGGACGGGCTGCTCATAGTTACAGGCACCATACTTCTTAGCATAGGCATCGGCACGATAGGCAGCCTGAACGACCTTGCGCCAGAACTTACCAAGGGCACGGCCTACCTTGCTATACTCATCACATTTGTAGTAATAATATTGCTTTGCCATTTTCGGGAACAGATTAAAAATCGGATTTCGGTTGCAAAGATAATGAATTTTAGGGGAAATCTGATTAAAAATCTTGGTAAAAATACAAAAATTGTTTCTTTTTACTAAATTAACTCTGTTTTAATTTGTCAAATCGGGGTTTTATTCGTATCTTTGCAAGCGAGATTTGTAGTATAAGAAGGTTTTAATCTGCTGAACACGAAATGATACTTTACCGATTTATGAGCCGCGAGGAACTGCGGCGACTGGAAGCAGGGCAGACGCTCATCAACGAGAGCAAACATAAAGGCTTTCGCACAGAAAGCCGTGGCTTCTGCTTTACACCCGATGAACCGGCACAGGCTATCCACTGGCTCAGTGGCAACATCGACACGGATGTTTGCGTAAAGATGGAAGTGCAGGATGGAGCCTTCAGGAAGACACGGGCCTGGTATCGTGATCCTGAGAAAGACTTACCCGATGGGCTGCCAACACATGCCGACGATGTGGCCGGCATGTGGCGCACAGAATACTGCACCACCCGTTACAGTCTGCGACAGGTGGAGATCTTAGACGTGAGCACCGAGTACGCCAACATTCCTGGCATCAAAGAGACACAGGCATTGATGCGGGCATTAGGATATAGGAGAAATCAGGCATGACACTGAAGGAAGCACATACAAGCTGGAGCCAGCAGGAAGACATCAAGGTTTTTGCCACTAAGACGCGCTGGATATTCGATCGCCTTTTCAAGACGCTCTACGATGAGCCATGCGAGAAGCTGACCAAGGATATACTGATGGAGGCCATCAGTAAGGCTGTGCTGGGATTCAGCGATAAGGTAAAAGGTGCCAGTGTGGTGGTGCATGTATTGAAGTTTGCAGGCGTAAAGCCTGGATTTGAGTATAGCGACCTAACGAAAGATAAGACTGTGACGATATCACAGCATACGGAACATTCGGAACAAAAAAGGAACTTTTCAGAACGGAAATTCTTGCGTCCCGATGGTAGCAAGCGTCCAAAGGCCGAGCGGTTAAAAATAGAACGGAAAGAGCCTGTTTTGGAACAAAAATTTCCAGAAACGACACAGGAATTGCCAAAAACAGACCAAAAATTTCCAAAAATCAATAACGATATGAAACAGGATGTTGACAGGCTGGGGCGCAGCCGAAACCGTGCGCCGAGACCAGTTGCTCAAATCGACATGAGCACACTGGAGGTGATTAAGATTTGGCCCAAGAAAGGTGCTGCTGAGAAAGAGCTTGGGATTTGGAACATTGACCGTGCCATTCTGAAAGGCCGTCCCGCTGGTGGCTTCTATTGGTGCGATGAACAAGACATCGACACCTTTAATCCTGCGGATGATATGCGAGGGCGCGGGGCGAAAGCAAACGCGACAGCAAGACCATTGCCTGCGAGAAAAAAGGAGAAACCCAAAACTGATGTTTCAAAAACAGAGGCCGAAAAGAGACCAGAGGCCACACCAGCAGAGCAGGAGTTACCTTTGCTGATGGATCGAGGCCATATCACAAGCACCCAGGGTAAAACATCACCTACCCTAAAACAAAAAAATACACTTGACGCTTTTACCGACAATGAGCTTGCACTGGAATTACAGCGCAGGGGATGGACGGGCGAAATCAAAGTGAAAGAAGGCATTGTAACTATTACTATTAACCTATGAGCAAAAAACAAACAACTATGAAATGTCACGGCGTAAACTGCGGTTTAGCAAGTATCTGTGAGCGATTCGACCAATACGGTGCCTTCTGCCCCAGCAGAGACACCCAGACTATTGAGCATTGCGACGAAGAAACGAGAGACTGTTTTATTCATGCAGAATAATTATGGGAGGTTTACATAACATCAGCAAGAAAAATTGGGAGCGGCTATTGAAAAAGAATGGCTTTGTACTCGACCGTACCACCAAGCATCAGATTTGGAAACATCCTGACGGCAGGACTATCCCAGCATCGAGCAGCAGCATCAATCCCTGCGTAGCCCGTCGAATGGTGAAAGAAAATCGTTTGGTGGGTGCTCCCTTTGGTTGGAGTGAACGGGCCGAGAAAGCAGATGCCAAAGCAAAGGCCGCCGAGGAAAAACTGGAGGCATGGAAAGAGCAGCTGAAAGTGGCCCAGGAAAAGATCGACGAAGAGAATCGCCAGCGCGAGGCCGAGGAAAAGGAACGCGCCCAGCAGCTTCGTGAAGAAAAGATCGCCGAGCAGAAACGACGTGAGGCAGAGCGTCAGCAAGCCTTACAAGAGGAAGCAGAGCAGAAGAAACGCCAGAAGGCAGAGACTACAGAACAGGCACAAGAGACTATAACCCACAAACTTAATTTATATATGAACGAACAGAGATTAAAGAAATTCCACGAGTACCTTTGTGCCGTGGTGGAGTTTTATCAGCAGAACAATTCGCTGAAAAACTTTTCTGCTTTGGCCAAGCAGTATCAGGTAAAGGCCATCACGCTGGAACAATTCTACCAAAGTAAACTAAACGAGCTGAAGCCTGGCCAAAAGCCCGACAGAGCCACCTCAGACAGAATCCGTTTGATGATGGCCGAAGATGATCTGAAACGTCGCCAGCAGATGCTCGACACCTTCCTGAAGACCCAGGAGCAGAGGGATGCCGATGGTGACATGACGGTGGAACTGGCAGAGGTGAAAGAGCCGACACTGGCAGAGCGCATCGACACCTTCGAGGCTCGTTTTGACCTGTTAGGGCCTGTCTTTGCCAACATCACCAACAAGGTATTCGATGAGTTCCAAAAGGAGTTTGGCACACAGACCCACGAGCTGTTAGGACTGGAAAGCAACTGTGTGCGCCTGTCACCTGAACCCTACCTTAGAGATTGGGCCAACTGCATTGAGTTTGACCTTACCAAACTGGTATTCGACAAAGCAGACCAGGAAGAGGTGCGCCAGATGCTCCCATCCTGGAATGATAAGATTCTCCATGCCTATCTTACATGGCTCTACGGTGGCAATAACGGTGATCAGTTGAAACTCCATTTCGATGAGCGCGGATGTGCTGACTCCAGCAATGAGCAGCTCATAGACCTGTTGCGTGACCAGCAGCTATTGGATGACATGCTGTTTGTGAAGTTAGAGACCTGGAAAGGCGTTGCACTCTGTGCCGCCATCTATAAGGATGCACCCGACGTACTGATGGTTATCGGTGAGGATGCCGTCAACTTCTACACCATCGAGGATAACATCTGGTACTCCTATTGTGGCGATACGATTATCTGTCCTGAGAGTAACTTCAGCTTCGGTGGCTGGGGCACTCGTACCATCGTAGGCCACTGCCTGCGTCAGATGCTTAGTGCCGACAACCGACAGGCTGCCATCAACGAGCAGAAGAATGTCACCAAGCAGATGCGTGGAAAACTGATGGATGACATCAACCATTACCGTGACATCTGGCAGATGTACCACGAGGAATATCAGCAGAAGCAGAAAAATTCCATGCTCGACTTCGGGTAATCATTCATAGATTCATCAATTCATTAAATGCAAAGAGAATATCCTATTACTGGCGGGAGTGTTACCATCAACACCGCTACAGAAATGGTGGTGACACCCCAACAGGTAAACCGCATCTGTAAACTACTTCGTGACCCCAAAGAACATGACAGGGCTGTTGTAACGGCCAAAGCCATGAAAGAACGTCTGGAGAAACAGATGACCAAAAAACACCTATAATTATGGCAAAGTACGAATTAAGAACTACCACCTGGTATGAAGACAATGAGGAAGCCGCCGATGCACAGCAACAGCAGGCTTTCGTAGAGGATTGGGCAAAGAGCTGCATCGAGCACTGGCACCGCTCAAAAGTCCACATGATAATTAGTGAGGGAGATAAGAGCCAGCGTTACACCTGTGATGCCGACGGAGGCCCAACAGCCGGCACCGACATTCAAATCAAACGACCTATCCACCGCTGGCCATGGATGAAAGCATCAGAGCTACCTCCGACGGTAGGTGATTGCGTTGCTGTCTATACAGAAGAGGATGACACCATCCGTTACGGAAAGTTTGTCAGTAACGACCATATCAAGAGCAAAGGCATCAAGGCCCCATTCTTCCATGTCTGGGACTATGAGGGTGCAGAAGAAATTATCTGTGAGCCAGAGTTTGAAAAAGTATGGTGGCGCACAGTAGAGAAACCTATCATCAAGTAATCATTATGAAGAGAGTAAAGACTATTTGCTTCTGGACGTTCAACATCCTGCTTATCGTCGGACTGTTGGCTATATCGGTGGCAGCCTATATCAAGGGCGACACCTATCACACCATTCTCGACCTACTCTATTTCCTGATTATCCTGTCAAACTTTGCTTTCAGAGTTTGGAACAGACGGCTGAAACAGGAGATTGAATCACTTTACGAGGGTGGCAAAGTGCTGGTAGAACAGAATGCGAAGCTGACGGAACAGTTGGCCGACATCAACGATCCATTCAGAGATAACAGAGAATTAAAAATACACACAGCCTCCGTTAGAATGGAATCAATTACTAATTTTATCAAATACGAGAGAGACTTTGTAATAGAGTGTAGTAACGATGAACGGTCACGAAGATATAAAGACATCGAACATACCGCTAAGTATAATTTGTTAATGGGTATCATCGACACCGAAATCATATCTACCAAACATATTACAGACGATGAAGGCAAAAGGCGATGTTTTGCTGAGATCATCGTCGGTGTAAAGAGTGACAAACCTATTGAGGAAATCATCAATTCATAAATTTATGAAGAATAGAAATTACAAGCGAATATATCGCCCTGGCACTCTGATGAGAATACAGGGAAGCAACTGTGTATTTATGTCTCTCGGACTGAATCCAAGAAACAATAAGCAGATCTTTTCCTTTAATGGCATTGACATCGTAGAACGCAAGGCTGTAACCCGTGCAGATGGTCGCGCACGTCCTGCTAACAAATGGGAACAAAACACCTATTGGGCCGTGATGAAAGAAATCATCGACAAAACACCATCATTACACTTTAATCCTCACGATGCACTAAAACTTCGTGCTTACATGGACGTGAACAGTCAGGATTTTAAGGATGAACTGGCCAAGGGAAAGACTCACGCTGTCTGGAATCACCACGAACACGAATATCCATTCAGCGGCACTCTCGAAGAATGCAAAGCATATTGCGATGAACATGACCCAATGGGCATAGATTTGTGTGTTATACCATAAATACACATCAGCATGGATAAGATTGTCAAAGGCATTATGGTTATCGCCTTCCTGGTTATTCTGGCAGTAGTCTTGCAACACTGCGAAGAATACGACCTCGAACATGACGGCTTCGAGATTGTAGAGGAATACAACACCTACTGCATAGCAAAAAAGAATGGGCACCTCTATATGGCTTCACGCCCAGGACTATATAGCAACTGGACTTATGAGCACTATGCTAATTGTCCCTGTAAGAAAACTCATTAACTCATAAATTCATCAAATTATGGCAAAAGAAAAAATATATAAAAAGCACGAAATTCTGTGCGAATTGTCAGATGAGAAAGGTAAAGCCTTCGCCATGAAACTTACTGCTGTTAGCAAGGATAAGCCAAACAGTATCAAACTCCGATTCAAGAGTTATAAAGAGCTGAAAGGACTGGCACAATACATCCTCAGTCTGGCATACGACCTGAAACATCCTAAAGATGACATCTATCTGAAGGATATAGCAGGACAAAAGATAGTCAAAGACTCAGACGGCGTTACACATATTTACCCCAAAGGCTATGGCAAAGAAAAAATTTAGTCTCGCCATCGAGATTCCAGACAAAATAAGCACTCTTATCTTTAACCTCGATGTAGTAGAATGTTGTCGTAAGCTCAAAGGCGGTGAAGTGCTCTATGAACTTCGTGAGGATAAACTATATCCAAACGGAGAGCGCAGAAATTGCAAGTTCGCTTTCGTGAAGAGCGGTCAGATGCTCTGCCAAGACTCCGAAGGTTGGTGGCATAGATTGACAAAGGAACATTATCAAGAAATCATCAATTCATAAATTCATTAAAACATAAAATTATGGAAACTTTCAATTTACAAGAGATTCAAGAAATGACCTGCATTGCCATTAGCAAACAGGATTGGGTAAAGAACATCATCCAGCAGATAAAAGATGCTGCTGCCAAAGGTGAAACAGAATGTGAAATCAATCTCATCGGCACCCCTGCTGAGAACATTGATGAGAACTACATGCGCCTCGTTTTCTTCCTGAGTAAACAGGGATTCAAAGTGAATGAGAACATCAAAGACACGATTGTTGTCAGATGGGACTTTCCAAATCCATACGAAGAAGATCCTATTAAAGAGATAAAGACAGCCATCCTGCACCTTACGGAAGTTCAATGTAACATGACTAAGGCCATCTGCACAGGTGACGAAGAGGAAAAACGCCTTATCTCAGAAGAAATGGATGTTATCATTGGGAATTTGCCAGAGTATTAAAACAACTCATCAGTACCTCTGTCACGCACTGCTGACCTACCCCATTTTGATAACCGACAATGAAAAAGATAGAACCATTCCCAGGCACCATCACCATGCAGACCGTCCCATCGGGGCGCAACATGGCCGGTATCACCAAAAAGATTGTGCTGGATGAAGCACAGACGGCATGGCTACGCAAATGGTTTCCTGAGATAGAAAACTCCTGCATCATGCAGGCCAGCGGACTAAGCCATTCGACGCTCCACCGCTTTGCCCGTGAAATGGGACTGCAAAAGAGCGAGAAAGGACTCCAGGGCATCAAGAGGCGACAGGCAGCACAGGTAAAGAAAGTATGCAAACGTAACGGCTACTACGCCTCACTGAAGGGCAAACAGCCAAGCGATGCCTGCAAGAGAGCAACCGCCCAAATGTGGCAAGAGATACGCGAAGGCAAGCGTGAGCATCCTGCACGGATTATGGCACGAGAGAATCCAAAGAAATACCGCCAATGGATGCAGCGAAAAAGTCAGTCCAGAAAAGAGGCTCATCGTAAGGAGATACTGAGAGTGACCTACGGACTGGACCGTAAGACCAAACTACACATCGTCATGTGTAAGTACACTAAGAGTCAGACATCCCACCGCTACAATGCCCTGCGTCGCGGATATATTCTGATGACAGACTGCTCAGAGCAAGGTGGTGAACGGTATAACATCTATTATGACAAAGATACCGAGCGAGCTGAGATATTCGAGCGTAACCTAATAGCAGACGGGTTTCATATTAAAGAATGGAAAGAATGAACCAACTACTGATAGAATCATTCGAGATTAACGGTGCCAGGAAGGTATTGGAAAAGCTGCAACACGATTGGGCTTTTTCCATTACCCCTGCCGTTAAACGTGGATGCAAGCCAAAGAATCCGGCACTTGATGACGGCCAGGAGCACTACGACTATTTCCCCTTGGAAGCGAAATATCGCAAGTTGGCAGGCTATGCCATGATTCGTTTCCTGCTGGAGAGTAAAGAGAACATGCGCCGATGGCTGTATGAAGAATGCGAACTTACCTATCATTGCGAAAAGGACAAAAAAGGAAATGTAAAACGTATCATCATTGAAGCAAAATAGATTATGACAAACAAAGAAGCTGCACAGATTATCAGGACAGCTGTCCTGTATGAAGACGGAAAGAGTAAATGTAGCGACCAGGACATTAAGATTGCCTTGGAGATAGCTGCTGAATTGCTCGACAGTCATCCCGAACACAAGATTATCAATCGTGAGGAATACAAGAAACTGGAGCGTGTTGGCATACTGAATACAAGTGTGCGGGGTTACAATCGTGGCAACAGTGACTACAGCCAGCATGTCATTCAGCCCTGGTCTATATGGATTGATTGGAACCTGAACCCATGGGATGCCGACATCGTGAAGCGTGTACTCCGTACCAAACAAGGTGAGAGCCGTCTGCTGGACTACGAGAAGATCATCCACATCTGCGAAGAGCGCATCAGACAGATTAACTGCGAAAACGAACAGGAGTAATGAAGAAACAAAAGCGCGAACTACCCAGCGGCATGTTGACCTATAAGGAGGCGACAAAGCCGCGCCGATGGCCCAGAAAGATGAAGAAGGCCATTAAACATTGCCGTATAATAGAAAACAAAGATAACCCTCAGTTTGAGGTACAGGCAGAAGTGCTGGCCTGCGATGTTGATTTCAAATTCTCCGTCGTTACTCTCAATGGCTACCCTCATACCAAATGGGTACGGAAAATTACCTTTATGGCTTACAAACTCATTAACGAGCAAGCAATGGGGATGGTGAAGTTCCTCTCCTATTGTAAAAAGCCTGACGTTTCCAAACGTGCAGCCGACATGATAAAAAAGCAGGAGATAGTGATCGACAAAGAATCCCGTGAGCGATTGTTCAAAGAACTTTCTCGTTACCACTACGGTGCAAGTCCAGTCGTGCATGTAAAAGGTATCAATGTCGATGCCATCCTCAAATGCTGGTCACAACTTAGATAACTCATTAACTGATGAAAATAGTAGATAGAGAAACTTTTATGAAGATGCCGAGGGGAACTGTATTCTGTAAGTTCCCAAGGTTCAACCCCACAACTCGCGCATACTCCGATAAGGCTATATTCGGTATTGAAGAGCCGAAAATACTCTGCAATACATCAGGAGTCGATTTCACATACATAGCTCCTGGCTGGATGAATTCTACTGACGGCGACACCTTCGCGGTACTGATGGATATGGAGTCCCATTTAGGTGATGAGCATTCTTTCGAGCACGTCAGTTCACGCGACGGACTCTACGAAGGCAACGAAGTCGGATTTGCCATCTATAGCCGTAACGAAGTTGAGCAGATGATTGAAATGCTCCGTCAGGCCCTCCACGACGGCTATGGCCTTCGCTGTGGTTACGGCATAGATTACGACAATAAAGATATCGAACCCCTAAACAGCAACGACCTATGAACACCTATCTAATGGATGAATGCTTCAGGGCGAGGATGCAGCAAAAAAAAGAATTGTTCCCTATCTCTGAGTTCAAGAAAATGCTCGTAGAGGATTTTTCCAAACATGGAATAGTGTTTATACAAAACATCATTCTCAATCCAGACTATGCAGAAAAAATCGTACTTGATCCAACTTGCGGAATACGATTCAATAGTCATAAGAATCTCAATATCGCCTTACGCTTATTGCGTCGATGGGGATTCAGCATTACGGAAATAAAAGCCAACGAAAACCATTGCGGCTGCTATATCGTACAACTATCAAAAGAATATCTCCGCAATAAAATAGGGAAAGACCAACTCGGAACCATCTACACAGGCATCCGTAGTTATCAGGCCCGCGATGTAAAAAAGAATCATTAACTCATAAATTTGCCCATGAGCACAGTTACCATCATTGATAAGGAATCAGGAGCGATAACCAGTTTCGAGGCCGAAGTGAATATACCTGAAAAGATTGCCGATGAGCCTCGTGACTATACTCAGCCAGGAGAATGGGAACCACAAAGTTTCCATGCAACCGGCACCTGCATTTTGAGCGACGCAAGCCCTATATCAAAAATGCTGAAGCAATGGAAGAAACGGGAGCAGCAGAACATAAAGCAGCTACTCTGGGCCGTCACACATGGTTACACCGTACAATTCAAATTCATCGTAAAAGATAAACACGGACGTATGCACCAGGAGTTTTATCAAGTTGACCGTCCCCGCAAACTCAAAGTCCTGCTTCGTGCCATCCATGTGATTCCTCAGTATATCATTGTTGACCGCCAAGGCGATGCCTTCAGTCTTCGTCATGGCAAATGGCATTACTACGGATCAATACTATACCGTCCTAATCCGAATTGGGAATCAAAGTTAGATCCAGAAGTAGCAAAGACAGCAAAAAAATTGATTGTCACCCAGCTCTACCAAGAGCCTATAAAGACAAACAGTGAGCCACCGATGATAAATATTGCAGAGGTGGAACATATACCGCTCACAGTCGATGATCTGAAGCCTGGTGATGTCATTCATTCAGACGATGGCATGACAGCCACCATCCGCAAAGTTACAGCTGCTGGTGTCTATGTATATATAGACGGACTGCGAGACGTTATCATGGAGAGTCAACTTTATCACTGGTTTTTATAAATTCATCAAATTATGAGTAAGCCAAAGATTTTAGCACCAGGTGTTGAGCACTACGAGGACACAGATACCCTTCTGCTCATCCGCTGCCCCAAATGTGGCAAAGAAAACTATGCGCCTAACGTCGCTTTCGGCATCTGCACATGGTGCGGCTACGACGCGCACGAACTAATTAAAAAGTAATAACTATGAAAGCGAAGTGTATTATAGGATTGAACATCGAAGGAGCGAAGTTTGAAGTAGGACAGGTGTACGACTTCGATACGACTATCATCTACGACGATACGCCAATACCAGGCGTAAAACTGGCACGAGGCACCAAGCACCGCCATATCAAATACTCAGCAAGAATGACGAGTATCATTAGCGGCAGGCCAGTACCAAGCATCGTGTCACTCTTCGATAAGCAATATGCCGAATTGCATCCACAGGATGAGTTAGGCTTTATCAGATTCCCTTTCGAGGATTTCTTTCAGGCGTTGGAAGAGGTAAAGAATGTGCCTGCTCCAAAGAGCACATTAGGATCTATCCACGACAGAACCATCTTTCCACAATTCAAGCCCTCCTTCGAGGACATGGAGAAATGGAAGCACCAGATACTCAATTATCCGAAGCCCTATAAAAAACTGGCCATCGAGGTAGAAATGACCTACCCATCCTGCGACATATACGACACAAAGGATATCATGGAGTTCGTGGGCGAGAACATCATGGACTGGCTCAATGCCAACCTCTCAGATGGTGATGACCGTCTGAAGATGTTTCGCCTAAAGGTCACAAACGATGGAAACTCAATAGAAACAAAATGAACGTAGAGCCAAACAACATATATTTAGGCGACTGCCTGGACGTGATGACATGGATAGCAGACGAAAGCATTGATGCCATCATCTGTGATCTGCCATACCAGGTGCTTCACAAAGACAATCCTAATGCGCAATGGGACCGCATGATTCCATTCCAGCCACTTTGGGCGCAATACGAGCGCATTATTAAGCCCAATGGTGCAATTATACTCTTTGCCCAGGGAATGTTTACCAGCGACCTCATGCAAAGCAACAGGAAGCTCTGGAGATACAATCTGATATGGGATAAAGGACGCGGCACCGGCTTTCTGAATGCCAACCGTATGCCCATGCGCTGCCATGAGGATATTTGTGTGTTCTATAAGCAGCTGCCTGTCTATAACCCTCAGATGGGCATCGGAGAGCCAAACCATTCTCAGGGGAAGTTAGAACATCCCAGGACTAACAACTGTTACGGACAGTTCAAGACCGGCAGGACGTATGACTACGATAAGCAGATACGCAAGGTGGCCCCTACCCGACCCAACGAGAAATTTCCTCAGAGCATCATCCATATTCAGAAAGAGCATGAGACCACTGTGTTCCATCCGACACAAAAGCCCGTGGATCTGCTACGCTACCTGATAAGGACTTATAGCCAAATGGGGGGGGTAATTTTAGACAATACGATGGGAAGCGGCACCACCTGTGTAGCGGCCATCATGGAGAAAAGGCAGTATATCGGCATCGAGAAAGACCCTAAGTATTTCAAGGTTGCTGAAAAACGCATCAGAGAAGCAAGCAGACAGCTAACATTAGATTTCGAGATATGAAAAAAGACTGGACTGGAGGCAATGCCTCCGTATTCAAAGGCATCAGTGCCAGCAACCATGCAGAGAGTGAGCGAGTGGCACAAGACTACTACGCCACCGAGCCAAAGGCAACAGAGTGGCTGCTGAAGCTGGAAAAGTTCGACGGTCCCATCCTGGAACCGGCATGTGGAGAGGGGCATATCTCCAAGGTACTTATCGGGGGGGGTATTTTGTCACTTCACGCGACATCATCGACAGAGGCTTTGGCGAAGTGGCCGACTTCCTGGCCATCGACAATCAGGAATGGGACGGAAACATCGTCACCAACCCACCCTATTCCTGCGCACAGCAGTTTGTGGAGAAAGCACTGGCTATCATCCCAGAGGGAAAGAAGGTGTGCATGTTCCTCAAACTCACATTCCTTGAAGGCAAAGGCCGTCGCCACCTGTTCAAGACACAACCGCCGGCACGGGTATGGGTCAGCAGCTCACGTCTGTTATGTGCGCCCAACGGTGACTTTGCTTCAGTCAAAGGCAGTGCCGTTGCTTACGCCTGGTTTGTCTGGGAAAAAGGCTATCATGGTGACACAGTAATCAAATGGTTTAATTAAATCATCAATTCATTAAATTATGAAAATTATATTAGCACAGGGCATCAATGACAGAACATTTCGCATTGAACCTGAGACCAGCGAGATTAAGAACCTGGACGGATTTCAGGACTTGATAAAGAACACCGTATCAAAGGCTATTGAAGCCTCTGATCTGATATGGGAGAAATACCCAGACTTCAAACAAATCACGCTCGACACCACCACCGACGAAGAGCGTAAATTGATGGCCATGGCACAACAGAGTAAAGGTAAGAATTGATATGAAAATAGACATCACATTAGAGGAAGCGTATGCAAGAGCCAGTAAGGGCCTGCGAAAAAAGATGGAGTATTCCATCAATCTTTTGCAGAGAGCCGAGAAACTGGCTCTGGCCTACGATAATAGGGGGGGGGTATTTCCTTGCTTTCAGCGGAGGAAAAGACAGCCAGACCCTCTATCATATTGCACAGTTGGCCGGTGTACGCTTCGAGGGACACATGAATTTGACTTCAGTAGATGCGCCAGAGGTGATCCGCTTCGTCAGGAAGCACTATCCAGAAGTGGAACTGATAAAGCCCAAAGATAGCATCTATCATGTGGCAGAGCGCAAGCAGCTGCTACCAACGAAGAAAGTACGTTGGTGCTGTGAGGAATACAAGGAACATGCAGGAGCCGGTAAGGTGACGCTCATCGGCATCAGGAGACAGGAGAGCAGCCGACGCAAGAAACGCAATGAGGTGGAGATTGACAGCCGAAAATACAGCGGCACCTTAGACGGCCTGGATGAGTACCGCAAAGCAAAGGGCATCAATATCACCAATGCCACCGAGGAAACCACCATTGGCTGCATCAGTGGCAAAGAAAGTCTGCTGATATCACCTATCATCAACTGGACGGAGCGTGATGTATGGAAGTTCCTGAATGACGTGGTAAGAGTGCCGCACTGCGAACTCTACGACCAGGGCTTTCATCGTATAGGCTGCATAGGGTGCCCGATGAGCAACCCACGCCAAAAACGCATAGAGAATGAACGATGGCCCCATGTAAAGCGCAACTGGATTAAAGCCATCATATCTATACGACATGGGGGGGTATTTCTCAAAATTCTTACCAACGGAAACCCTGTGGTACGGTATTGGAACCAACTTCAAACCGCTATCCAAAGAAGACAATCGACGATTACGGGTACATCCTACACCCAGACCCGACACATTGGAAAGGGAAAACGCGGGTTTTCTTCCAGCTCATCGTCTGACGGCTTGACTGATGAGCAAGAGCACGAAATAGCCGAAAACATCTACGACTGGTGGATCAGTGGCATGTCATACAAACGATGGTACGCCGAGCGTTTCCTCCAGTATGAATTAGAATTTGACGGGTATCTGTAAATTAAGAAGTTTCAAACATGCTTAATATGACGGATTTCTACGAAATAAGACTGTTCAAACATGCTTAATATATGAAGATAGGACTTGTTGACGTTGACGGACACGCCAAGAAAAAGAAGTGGGGAGCCACGATTTACCCCAATCTCGCACTCGCTAAGATTGCGAGATACTGGCGTAATAGGGGTGGGCAAATCTCATGGGCAAGCCCCATGGAGCACTACGACATTGTGTATATGTCGAAAGTGTTTAACTTTTCCCCAGACGATACTTATATCTACGATGCAGACAAGATCATCAAAGGAGGCACCGGCTATGATCCTCTGAGCCAGTTGCCCGACGAAATAGACCGTTTGCAGCCCGACTACTCCATCTATCCTAACATCCCGAAAGATACTGCCTACGGATTCCTCACTCGCGGCTGTCCTAACAAATGCCGATGGTGTGTGGTGCCCAAGAAAGAGGGAGCCATCCGGCCATATATGGATGTGGACGAAATAGCCATTGAGGGCCGCCGGAAACTGGTGCTGATGGATAACAACATTCTGGCTGCTGGCGACTACTGCATACAGCAGCTGCAAAAGATTATAGAAAGAGGCTACCGAGTGGACTTTAACCAGGCCCTCGATGCACGACTGGTAACGGATGAGATAGCACAGCTGCTGGCAAAAGTGAAGTGGCTCGATAACAACCGCATCCGCTTCGGCTGTGACACACACGGACAGATAGCAGAATGTGAGCGAGCCATGAATATGATCAACCGTTACGGCTTCACAGGGCAATACTTTCTATACACCATGCTCACCTCAGACTTCAGGGAGTGCTACGAGCGCATCACCTATTGGTGGCATCGTACACAAGAGACGCGGGCCACGCATCAAGGCCGCTATGTCTATCCACATGCCCAACCCTACCGTGATCCTAACAATCCACACCACATCATTCCACAATGGCAAAAGGACATGGCCGGATGGGTCAACAAAAAAGCCCATTTCGTAGCCCATTCCTTTGAAGAGTTTGAGCCACGAAAAGGCTTCAGGTGTAGGGAGTATCTTACGACTTACGGCGTTTCCAGCGAATGATAAAGGCGAAGATAGCAGCAAAGACGATGACATTGACCAAGGTAGTAAGGAAGTCATGCACACGTTGCAGGAACGATGGTGTGTGTGCCGGTTTGATGACCTCTTTGTGATAGTTGGTAGTGTCGTTTACTTCCAGGGCCGTCTTTTCGAGTAAGAGATTATAGAGCGAGTCTATACGCTCCTGGCACGACTGGATGCGTTGCTCCTGCTCATTGATGATACGCTGCTGACGCAATTCCTCTGAGCGGTCACGCTGGCGGTCAATGGTACGAGCCTCCTGAGTCACCTTGCGCCCCAGCGAGTCGATCCACGACGTAACCGTTTCAGTGATGTGCTCACGCTCCTGCTCGTTGATATTCTGGGAAATCGAATCACGCTGCTGCACCACACGCATCAGAGAGTCGTAACGGGCCTGCTGCTGACTGACCAACTGCTGCAACTGCATCTGCACATAGCTGCTATCTATGTGGTGACTCTCTGAGTGGTCGATGGTAGTCTGAGAGGTGGAACACGAGGATAAGGCTGCTATGATATAGCAACACAAAAAACAGAAAAGCAGTGATTTTTTTCTCATACAATAAAAATACCTTTGGTGAATACTACGCCAAAGGTACTTCTATCCAATGAAAAATGTGAGACAAATTTAGGGGGTATTTTCCGTAACCTTACCTTATCAATTTATATTGAACGGCTATTTGACCATAATATTTACGGATAGCACCCTCATAGGCCGGCATATTCTCTTTGCTTTCGATCACCGATATAAATGCCTCATTCACTATCCACAAAGTGAGGGTCTTTCTAACCACCCCTTTTATCTCTGCATTCCCGTAGTCACAGAAATAAAGCTGACTGGAAGTGACAGGTATAGAAGCCGAGATCTCAGCAAAGCAAGCAGGCCACTTACTTTCTGCCTCCTGACGCTCAAATAGCTCATACTGTCTCTGGTCCTCTATGCGCTTACGCTCTGCGGCCATCTGACGATCCTTAATCCAGTTGGAGAGCATAGTAATGACATATTCAGCCACATGGTCAGGCTGAGTCTTCTCTACCTGATGGCGCACATCGTCGTAGGCAAAGTTACAGAAGTCATCCAGCCAGTCATCCAGCACCTCCTTGGCCAGTTCCACCACCTCGTAGGGTTTAATGTCAGGGCACCACTTCGTAAGCGAACTGATGACACTCTGCACCTGCCCGTGACGCTTGCGGTCATGCTCACGCTCAATGCCCAGCGGTCCTGGAACGATGACAAACTCAATATGCGTAGGATTACCCTTCTTACGGCCATCCTTATACATCGGCTCGTAAGTAAACGTGAAGTCGATTTTCTTCTCAGCTGAGAACTTATCCATTTCCTGCTTCGACGGTTCCAGAATCAGTTTCTTCACCTTCGAGAACTTATGAAACGGATTATCCGTAGGCTTCACGTTAGGATTCTCTGCCTTATGCGACTCCACATAACTGTCATCATCAATACCCAGGAACTCGCACAGCTCTGGATATTCCACTTCGTCACGCTTCTTATATTTGAACGTCGAAAGGTAGATATACAGTCTGGGAGTACGCTGTTTCTTCGAGAACTGAGCAATCTTTGCGATGTGGTCAGTATAGCCACGCTCCATGGATAAGAAGTCGTTGACATTCTCCTTATCCATCTTTACGCGGATCTTTCCTGTGCGCCATCCGCTTTCAGTCATCGGCATTTCCAGGCGACTGAAGAATGACACAAACTGATACACCGTCTTATTACCCTTACGCTTCGGCCATCCCATCTTCAGACCTATCAGATCTGACAATGCCTGTGCCAACTCAGGATAGTGGCCAGGAGTCACACCAATATCTCTTGGGTCTATCTCGAAGTCCACCGACGTATTCATTTCGTCCGGCGAGAAGAGCGGGAGCCAAAGCTGCTGATTCTTCTGATGCTCAGAAGCAGAATAGGCTATACGGTCTTGCAGCTTTTCGAGCACGCCCAACAGAACCCTTTGGTGCATCAGCGAGAAGTCACCAGCCACCTGTGCGAACACCTTGGGGTTATAAATCCACTTCTGATCGCGCAGCTCACGGATAATGGCATTGTCGCTCTTAATGAGTGCCTGCATCTTATCGTCTTTGTTTTTCTTTGCCATAGTCATTTCTTTATAAGTTACGAAGTTTTACCCCTAAATAGGTTACGGGATTTTACCCCTAAATCTTCCACCATATTCAGCGATAGGTTACGCTGTTTTACCCCTAAACAAAAGGGTTCCAGAGAATATCCCCTACGGTTACGAATAATTACCCTTATGTTACGAACATTTGCACCGAAGGTTACGGACATTTGCACCCTACGAAGAGCGGAAACCCTTTGTATAAAGGCTTTTCCGGCTATTTTCATTCCGCTATAATTATATATCTTTTGTAAATTCATAAAAGAAAATTCTCAATACTATATAATAAATAAAGAAAATGCTTCATTTAGGGGTCATTTTCCGTAACCTTCAGGGGCGCGGGGTCGTAAATTTAGGGGTCAAATTCGGTAACTCTCCAAAATCGGTGATTTCCTGCATAGCCTTTAAGTAAGGGGTATGAGGGCGTAACCTCAATGCCGTTGCAGATATTCGTCGATGGCCTGAAGCACCAGGTCGCCGATGGAGAGTTTCAGTTTCTTATCCCGCTGCTCACTCTGCATCTTCAGGGCAAGCAATCGCTGGTACATGTCAAAGGGGATGCGCGTCTGCACATTCTTCGTCATGCCTGTAGCATACTGCGAGAACACACCCGTAGGCTTCACGCCCTTACCTGTTGGCACACTGGCCGTCGGAGCGGCTGGCGTGTCGTTGACAGGCTGCTCATTCATCACCTCCTGCATCATGGCCTCGTGTTCCTGAATGGCAGGCGATCCAGCCACGATACTCTTTTTCTTATACGATTTTGTAGCCATAGTTATTCCTCATTATCATTGTTCAACAATTCCGTGATAAAATCGTCGTAGTCGTGGGCAGCGGTACAGTCAGGCGCATAGTCGAAGATGTCCTGATGCTGGAACTGGCTTTCGCCCACCTTCACACACTGACGGATGCGCGTCTTAAACATGTCGGCATCGTAGGTGTCGCGCAGGAAGTCGCTGGTCTCTCGTGCCAGGTTAGTACGCTCATCGGCCATCACTATCAACAGGCCCCGCATATCCAGGTCGTTGTTTAGTTTTCGCTTAACCGCCTTGTAAGCCTCCATCATGCGCCCTATGCCGTCCACACTGAGCGAACCCAGCTGCACGGGTATGATTACACCCGTAGCGGCACCCAGGGCGTTGTAGGTCAGTTCTGACAGCGCAGGAGCACAGTCTATCAGCACATAGTCGAAGCAGTCCTCTA